>ERZ791753.82-NODE-82-length-137386-cov-27.312573_pt1 | contig 137386 bp, 140 predicted proteins | sample MGYA00509951_ERZ791753 | MGnify/ENA primary metagenome ERZ791753 (study PRJEB30046, sample SAMN00792026) | human gut metagenome | study: EMG produced TPA metagenomics assembly of the A metagenome-wide association study of gut microbiota in type 2... | reverse complement strand
TCTGCGCCGCCAGCAGCCCCTGCCGGAGACGAACCGCCTGTGCAGCCAGCCGCGACGGCTGCAGCCGTACCGGAACCGCCAGCAGCGGCTCCGGTACGGGTGGAAAGGAAGGCAGTCTTGTCGGACCGCCAGGTACAAGCTACTGTACAAGAAGCACGGCATACCTTGCGCGGTACAGGTATTACGAAATAGATAATGGAGGATTTTTATGAATATGCGGAAGAAAAAACTTCTCGCCCTGATGGTAACCAGTGCGATGATGACGTGCCCTGTTTGGGCTGATGATACGACGGCGGCGACAGGTTATGAGTCGTCGGGTAGCCAGACGGTTACATCTGGCTCGGCAGCCGCTCCGGCGGATGACCAGAAAACAGCTGTCAATACGGTCGTAACCTCGCCTAACGATGAAACGACAGCCGATGCCATGAAAGCGGCTAAATCGGGCCTGACGGGCTATGAAACGGCAGAAGAACTGGCCGCCATTGCGGCTGGTAAGAGTCCGGCTGCAGTTCAGCAGGAAACGGCAGAAGCCGTCCACAAGGAAAATGAAATCCTCAACCCGGCTCCTGTCGATACGACGCCGCAGATTACGGGTGATAAAGTCAGCTACATGAGCGGTACCAGCGACATGCAGTTCGATACGTCCATCCCCGGCTATCCCATGGCCGTCATCCAGGCCGGCCAGGACGTGGCCCTGCCTTATGGGGAAGCCGTCACCGATGCCGACTTGAAACCCTATGTCGACAAAGTAGCCACTTCTGTTACGGTCGGCCCCGTACCGGAAGCCCAGATTGAACAGAAACTCCTGCCGCAGCTGGCCATGCGCGTCGGCGATGCCGTCAACATGGACTACATCCGTCACGACCTCAACGTCATCGGGGCGACGGGCCTGTTCTCGACGGTCAAGCCGTCCTTTACGACTGTACCGGAAGGCGTTTCCCTGAACTATACGGTCCAGATGAATCCGGTCGTCAATAAAATCGACATCGTCGGCAACGAATCCCTCAGTACAGGTGATTTGATGAAACTCGTCGCCACGACGCCGGGCACGACGCTCAACACCGCCGTCGTCAGCCACGACGTAGCCAATATCAACACGGCCTTTGCCAATGCCGGTTATATGATGAGCCGCGTCTCCGATGTCCGCCTCGACGATGAAGGGACCCTGCACATTGCCATTTCCGAACCGCGTATCGAAAACATCAACCTCCGCGGCAATACCAAGACCAAGAATAAGGTCATCATGCGTGAACTGCGCATGAAGAAGGGTGATATCTTCAATAAGAACGCGGCCAGCCGCAGTATCCAGCGTGTTTACAACACGGGCTATTTTGAAGACGTCAACGTCCGCCTCCTGCCGGGCCAGCGCAATCCGAAAGACGTCATCGTCGAAATCGACGTCACAGAACAGAAGACCGGCTCGGTCACCATCGGTGCCGGTTACTCTGACTCTGACGGCCTGGTCGGCATCCTCGGCCTGGCTGAAACGAACCTGCGCGGTACGGGCGATAAGGCCAATATCAGCTGGGAATTCGGCGGCAATACGGATACCAACAAGAACTACATCTTCTCGTATACCCATCCGTACCTCAACGACGCCGGCGACTCCATCGGCTTCAGCATTTTCGACCGCGAATCGGAATACGACGACTACAATGAAAAAGGCGATTCCGTCGCTGAATACGACCGCCGGACCAATGGTTTCAACGTCACGTACGGCCGCGTCCGCAGCGAATACGTCAGCGACTACGTCACTTTGGAAACGAAGCGGACGAAATACACCGATTACGATAGCGGCTATAACTACCGCGAATGGCAGAATGACCCGTCCCTGCCTTCCAAATATCGCAACTATTTGGACAACAACTTCGGCCGCACCAACAGCCTGACCTGGTCCCACGTCTTCGATAACCGCGACAACGTCTACGACCCGACGAAAGGCAAGCGCCTGTCCTTTACGGGCACCTGGGCCGGCCATGGCATGGGCGGCGACTTCGACTACTTCAAGTTCATCGCCGAAAACCGCCTGTACTATAAAGTCGGCCGGGCCCACGTCATCGCCGTCCGCCTCATGGGCGGTATCTCCACCGGCGATATGCCCTACAACGACCTGTTCACTCTCGGCGGCGCCGACAACCTGCGTGGCTATGAAGACGATGAATTCCGCGGCAACAAGATGTACGAAGCGACCGTCGAATACCGCTATCCCATTGCCAAGAAGATCCAGGGCGTCGTCTTTACTGACCTGGGCAATGCCTGGGGCGGCGTAGAAAATATCCCCTGGTACCATGAAAACAATAAACTCCATTACTCCGGTGGTATCGGCTTCCGCATCACCACGCCAATCGGGCCTATCCGCCTGGATTACGGCGTAGGCCAGGATGGCGGCAAGTTCCACTTCAGCTTTGGTGGTAAGTTCTAAGACAATGAAAGGTCGTGGATGATGAAGATCCGCACTTATTTATTGACTGTCTTTGCCGTCTGTGCTAGTCTTAGTAGTGCTACAGCAGCATCGGTAGAACAAGTGACGGTCCATGTCGCCTCCGTAGAGGAGGCGATTCCGCCATTAGTCGAGAAACGCATTGCTGCCAGCATCCAAACTGTAGGGAACCACGTATTCCTCAACCACGACAGCGGGGAAATCAGCAGCCGCCATGAAGAATACGAGCGAACAGTCAACGATATCATCAACCGCGTCCTCATAGGCTATACGGTAGAATCCATTGCCATCCATCCCGGCAGCCGGACGGACCTGGATGTGCGCATCCGCCCCTGGGGCGATACGATCCGCAAAGTCCACTTTGTTATCGACTACGGCGCTCTGCCGGCGATGGGCCAGGCCCTGGTCGATAAGGACCTGGAACACGCCGGGGATATGGCTGAGAGCCTGCTCACGGGACTGCCCGTCGATGCACTGGATTGGGCTAACGGCGCCGTCAAGTCGGTCCTGGAGAATGAACTGGAAGACCGGGTGCCGGAATTCTATCCGCACATCGTCATCCACGGCGGGTCCGAGACAGACGTCACGGTCTACATGCTGCCCAAGCTGCCTGTCGTGCGCAACGTCCGCGTCGCCATCAAGGGCGATGATGTGCCCAAGGTCATCTTCCTCAGCGCCCGCAACCATCTGGAACGGGACTACGCCGGACTGGACGGCCTGCCCGTCGCCTTCGTCCAGCGCCATGAGCGGGACATCGCCGCAGCCTTGCAGGAAGACGTCCAGCGTCAGTGGGTCGTCAAGAACTACGGCCTTCACGTGACGCCGTCCTTGTCGCTCGGTGAAGATACGACCATCGACCTTACGTCGAAGACGGCTTTTTATGACATCCGCGGCGGCGCCTATATCGACGCCGGCCGTGACCACAGCAGCGACGAAGATACGGTCCTCATGGCCCAGCTGGGCCGCAAGATCGGCAGTCATCACGAAATCTACGGCGCCGTCAAGTTCATGCCGTCTTCGCTGGACTGGAATTTCATTCCCGGCTACTTTTACCGCTTTGCCGGCGGAACCCAGGCGGGATACCAGTTCGAGAGCCTCGACGACAGCCAGCACCTGTGGCTGCGCCAGCCCTTAGGCGGGCGGTGGACCTTGCGCTACGACCGGGACCTGACGCATGACGATTCCGAAGTCGGCCTGCACTATCGCGTCGATGATTATGTCGGTTTGGAATATATCGTGTCCGACCACGATGCTTGGCTCCGGATTATCGGTTATTTGTAATACAAAAGGAGAAGTTTTATTATGATGTCTGAAATAGGTAAGAAACGCAATATCAAGATTTTTTCGGCTGTTATCGCAGCTATCTTCGTCTTCAGTGTCGCCGGCCTGGCTATCATGCAGACGGGCAACCCTGTCAATGCGGCTCCGTCGAGCAACATCGGCGTCGTCGATACGAGCAAGATCATCACTCCTGATAATCAGGACGCCGTTGCGGCACAGAAACAGCTCCAGCAGGCTGGCGAAGACATGCAGAAACAGTTTGAACAGCAGTCGGCCGGCATGGACGACCAGCAGAAACAGCAGCTCTTCCAGAAGATGCAGGGCGAACTGGCTACGAAACGCCAGGAAATCTTCAAAGGCATCAAAGATAAAGTCGACACGGCTGTCAGCGATGTTGCCAAGACCAAAGGCCTCAGCCTCGTCGTCGACAAGAGCGTCGTCCTCTATGGCGGTACGGATATTACCGACCAGGTCGCTAAAGAACTGAACAAGAACTCCGGCTCCAGCAGCTCCGACAGCAGCGCCAACAGCTCCAGCAGTTCGGACAGCTCCAGCAGCAGTAACCAGTAAGGAGTCTTTATGAAACGGATATATGCGGCAGCCGGTGCCGCGGTCCTCATGGTCTGTCTTCTCGCCGGCTGGTGGTTCTTCAGCCACCGCAGCCAGCCGGCCCCGTCGACGGCTGCGACGCCGGTCTATGCCTATGCAGACCTGGAACACGTCGTCATGAGCCACCCGCGTTATAGCGAGTATCACCATTTAGAACTGGAATACAACGCTATGGTTGCCCAATATCAGTTTGAACAGTGGAACTATTCCCAGAAGGCTGCTGCCGAAGGGACGTCGGTCCAGAATTTTGCCGCTGCCGACGCCGCAGGTACGGCAGCCCTAGACCAGGAACTGCAGGCCAAAGTCGCCCTCAAAGAGAACGAGCTCAACAACCGGCTGAAACAGCGGTATGATTCGCTCGTCCAGGAAAAGAAGAAGACGACGCCTGTCATTTCCCAGGCCGACACGTTGAAAATCGTCAATCTCCAGTTGAAGCTGAAGACCCTGTCCCTGTCTAAAGAAGAACGGGCAGCGACAGAGGAACAGCTCCAAACCTTGCTCAAAGGCAGCCAGGCCGACGTCCAGGTGACCAACCGGACAGCCGATGAAATCGCGGCCCTCATGGCACCGGATAAGGCCCAGGCCAAGAAAGAGCTCGATGACTACGCCCAGCAGGTCAAGAAAGACCTGGAAGGACGCAAGGCAGACAGCCAGCAGGTCTTCCAGCAGCAGCTGGGCGTCTTGCAGGACCGGCCGGAACCGGCTGTGTGGAACAAGGAATGGAAAGATAAACTCGATGCAAAAGAAAAAGAAATGAAAGATGTGAAAGACGCCATCATGGCAGATATCCGCGATAAAGCCGCTGATGTCGCCCAGGAACAGGGCTTTGAGATGATCTTCGCCAACTACGAAGGCATCGGCACGGCTACGGATGTTACCGATGATATTATTGCCAAGTTGGCATAACAGGAGGCTTTTAGCAATGAAAAAAGTTTGGAAGCGCTTAGGAATCGTCGCCGCAATGCTGGCCCTGACGGGTATGCTCGCCGGCTGTGGCGGAAAAGATAATGTAGGCGTCGTCGACATGTCGCGCGTACAGAAAGAAGCGCCCCTGGTCCAGCAGTATAAACAGAAGACCGAAGATAAACAGAAATCCATCGAAAAGGAATTGCAGGATGCACAGCAGTCCATGTCGGCTGAAGATTTCCAGAAGAAACAGCAGCAGGCCCAGCAGGAACTCAATATTTTCGGCGCCAGCATGCAGCGTCAGTTCATGTCGGACATCCAGAGCAAGTTAGGCGACATCGCCAAGGATAAAAATGTCGGCATCATCGTCGTCAAAGAAGCCGTTCCTTCCGGCGGCATCGACGTAACCGACGATTTAATTGCCAAATTGCAGTAAAAAAAGGGGTTGTATATCGTGAAGAAAACAGTACAGGAATTAGCAGTATTGCTGGGCGGCACGGTCATCGGCAAGGGTGACGCCGTCATTGAAGACGTGAAAGGCCTGGCCGAAGCCGGTCTGCAGGACATTACCTTTGCCGTCGATCCGTATACGGAATATTTGCCGCAGGTCCATGCCGGTGCCGTCATTGTCGAAAAAGAAGTTCCTGCCGGAGATAATACGCTCGTCGTCGTAGAAAATCCCCGCCTGGCTTTTTCCCAGCTCCTCGTGCTGTTTCATCCCCGCCAGTCGGTCACGCCGGGCATCCATCCGACAGCCATCATCGACGGCAGCGCCTCTATCGGCGAAGACGTAGCCATCATGCCTTATGCCGTCATCGGCAAGAACGTCGAAATCGGCAAGGGCTCGACGATTTATCCCTACGTCTTTTTAGGCGATAATGTCAAGATCGGCGAAGGTTCGGTACTCTATCCCGGTGCCGTCATCCACGAAAACTGCGTCCTCGGAAAGAACGCCGTCATCCGGGCTCACGCCGTCATCGGCGGCGAAGGCTTCGGCTTTGCTACGGAAAAGGGCAAGCATACGCGGATCCCGCAGATCGGCAACGTCACTCTCGGCGACGATGTCGAAATCGGCGCCTGCACGTGTCTCGATAATGCAACCCTGGGTTCGACGAAAGTCGGCAGGGGGACGAAAATTGACAACCTCGTCCATCTCGGCCACAACGTCGAAATCGGTGAAGACTGTTTCCTCATCGCCCAGACGGGCATCGCTGGCAGCACCAAAGCCGGCAATCACGTCATCTTTGCCGGTCAGACCGGCTGCACTGGCCACATCACCATTGGCGACAATGCCGTCTTTGCCGGCAAATCGGGTATTACGGGCAATGTCAAGGGCAACCAGGTCTACGCTGGCTTTCCGGCCCGCCCTCATATGGAATGGAGCCGTACGCAGGTTTATCTGAAACACCTGCCGGAAATGGCTAAGACCGTCAAGGCCTTGCAGAAAAAAATCGCTGAACTGGAAAAGAAATTAGAACAACAGTAAGAGGATTTGCCTATGTACACCTTTATGAAATGTCTGAGCTGGATCATCTGCCACATTCCAGAAGGCTGTCGCCGGGCCCTGGGCACCTTTTTAGGTGCCTTTTTCTGGACTTTCGTCCCCAAGAAGCGCAAGGTCCTGGCCCAGCAGCAGATTTTGGACTGCGGTCTGACCGATGATCCGGAAAAGGCCATGGCCATCGCCAGGGCCAGTACGGTCCGGTTCGGGCCCATGATCATCGAAGTCCTGTCGTATCCGCGCTATACGAAGGAGATGCTCGACGAAAAGATTACCTGGCACGGCAAGAAATACCTGGACGAACTCAAAGCCAGCGGCGAAGGGGCCGTCTTCATGGCATCCCATGCCGGCAACTGGGAACTCCTGGGAGCTGTCCTGGCCATGAATGGCTATCCCCTCATCTCCGTTGCTCAGGAACAGAACAGCAAGAGCGCCGATACCTTCATCAACGAGTACCGGGCCATGATGAAGCAGCACGTCACTTACAAGACGGGCATCCGCGACATGGTCCGCTTCCTCCGCGACGGCCACTACATCGGCCTGCTCATGGACCAGGACCCGGGCTATACCGGCATCATGGTCAAACTCTTTGGTATGGACACCCTGACGGCTGACGGACCGGCCAAGATGGCCGGCATCGCCAATTACCCCATCGTGTCGACCTTCATCCACGAAGACCGGCCGTACCACCACATCGTCGAAGTCCTGCCGCCCATCAAGCCGTACACAGCGGACCACAAGCTCTCGAAAGAGGAAAAGAACCGCATCATGTACGAAACGACACAGGAACTCAACGACCGCCTGGAAGCCCATATCCGCAAGTATCCAGAAGACTGGTTCTGGCTGCACAATCGCTGGAAATGGACTAAACGGTATAAAATAAAACAAGCTGAAAAAGGACCTGTCGCGTGACGACAGGTCCTTTTAAGCCGTTAGCGGCTAGCTGTCAGCGATTAGGGGATGGTTTTAAATTTAAAAGCATCCCCCAGCCACGAACCCCTAACCCCTAACCACTCAAAAGAGGCTGTCTTCAGGGACAGCCTCTTTTTTGCCTTACAATCCACGACAAATGGGGCGAAAAATGCTATGATTAAGGAAAGACATTCTTCACTTAGGAGGGACGATCGTGAATATTTTCTTATATCTCATCGCTATCATCTGTTTTGCCGTTCCCAGTTATAACTGGTTCGCTACGGGTCATCTGTCCGGGACGTTCAGTCTCGTCTTCGGCGTCTTCATCCTCTACTGGATTCACCGCCGCAATAAGAAGAAGTTCAAGCCGGAACTGGAATTTTCCAGCGGCAACGAAGAAGTGGACAAGCTGAACGACGAGCTCTTCAGCAAAGCCGTCGATGATTTCAACGCCATTGAAAAAGAAATGAAGCACGTCGATGACGACGAACTGCGGAAACAGCTGCGCAAGATGCAGGGCATTGCCAAGAATTTCCTGACCTACTTGCAGCAGCATCCGGAACGGATGAGCCTGGCCCGGCGCTTCGTCGATTATTACCAGGACCGGGCCCTGCTCCTGGTCCGCAAGTACCAGGAGCTGGAAAAGACGGGCCTTGAAGCGCAGGAAGTGCAGCAGTCGAAATGGGACATCAAGCAGCTCCTGGATAAGTTCGACGAAGCCTATGAAGACCAGTTCTCCAAGGTCCTCAATGCCCAGCTCATGGACCTCGACGCCGAAATGAAGGTCATGAAGCAGAACATGGCCGCTGACGGCATCCAGACGGAACCGCCCAAGGTGGAACCGCAGGCTAAGCGCAGTGATGACTTGGTCGGGACGATCATCGATTTAGCCGACCAGTTCTTGAATACAAAAAGAAAGTAGGTAGATACTATGGCCGATATCAATTTGAATGACCTTTTAGAGAAAAAGCAGGCTGACAGCCAGAAAGCCCTGCCAGCCGTCGATGAAAAGCACGAAGTAGCTCATTTCAATGCCCAGGTCGAAAGCCTGACGCCGGAAGAACGGCAGCAGGTCGACACCATCAAGGATGCCATCGACCTGGTCAATTCCAACGCCATCGTCCAGTACGGCAGCGCCGCCCAGAAAAATATCGCCACCTTTTCGGACAGCGTCTTGTCGACGGTCAAGAGTACGGACCCGGCCGCAGCCGGTGACCTGCTCAACGACCTGGTCAAGCGGGTCAAGTCCTTTGAAGACGAAAACGACGAGGACCAGGGCTTCCTGGCCAGCCTGCCCGTCGTCGGCTCGCTGTTCAAGAAAAAAGAAGCCCTGACCCAGTCCTATACGACGCTGGCCGCCCAGATCGACAAGATACAGGCCGGCCTGGACAGCCAGAAAATGACCCTCATGAAGGACATTGCCATGTTCGACGGCCTCTACGATAAGAACCTGGAATACTTCAAACAGCTCCAACTTTACATCCAGGCTGGCGAAGAAAAGATACAGGAACTGAACTTGACGACGATTCCCAAACTGGAAGCCCAGGCCCAGATTTCAGATAATCCCATGGCCGTCCAGGTCGTCCAGGATTTCAAGAATTCCGTCAGCCGCTTTGAAAAGAAGGTCCACGACCTGAAAATCAGCAAGACCATTGCCATCCAGACGGCACCGCAGATCCGCATCATCCAGAACAACGACAAGATCCTCGTCGACCGCATCCAGAGTGCCATTTACAACACCATCCCCTTGTGGAAGAACCAGATGGTCCTGGCCCTGGGGCTGGGGCGGCAGAAAGAGGCCCTGGAAATGCAGCAGGCCGTGTCCAATACGACCAATGAACTGCTCAAGCGCAACGCCGCCATGCTCAAGCAGAATTCCCATGATACGGCCGTCGAAAATGAACGGGCCATCGTCGATATCGAAACGGTCAAGCAGGTCAATGAAGATTTGATCAGCACCATCGAAGATACGCTGCGCATCCAGCAGGAAGGACGGCAGAAGCGGCAGGCCGCCGAAGCCGAACTGGTCCAGATCGAAGATCGCCTGCGGGAAGCCCTGTTAAAAGGCGCCGGCCACAACTAGAAACTGCAAACTACAGACTACAAACTACAAACTACGGACTATCCCTTAGAGCCAGCCGAATTTTTTGCAGGCTTCCAGGATGCCGCCCTTATCGTTGTCGCCCGTGACGTAGTCGGCATGGGCTTTCAGCTCATCCCGGCCGTTGCCCATGGCGATGGAGAAGAAGGGCTTGCGGAACATGGAAATGTCGTTCATGCCGTCGCCGAAGACGACAGCATCTTCCGGGCGGCCGCCGACGAGGTCCAGCATGCGCAGGATGCCGCGGCTCTTGTCGGTCGGTTCGATGAGGTATGTGTGGTCGATGTATTCCAGGTGGGGCAGGCCGTATGTCGGCGGTTCGTCTTCGAGGCGCTGGGGCCGGGCGTACATGATTTTATAGACCGCCGTCAGGTTTTCGATGGGGACCGGGCGGATGACGGTTTCCATGTAATTGCGCGGGTCGTCGTGAGGGAAATCAGCATACGGCGTATAGCGGTTGATGGTATTGTCCGTGACGACGGCCCAGGGATAGTGGCGGTCCGTCAGGTCGCGCAGCAGGGCTTTGCAGTTCTCCAGGGGCAGGCCGGTCATTTCCAGGATTTTCCCGTCCAGGGACAGGCTGTTGCCGCCATCGGCGACGACGGCCGGTATGCCGTAGCGGTCGGCAAAGGTCTGCGTATCGTGCTGCAGGCGGCCCGATGCGATGGCGATGAAATGGCCTTCCTGGACGAGGCGGCGCAGGCAGTACAGCGTGTCTGCCGGGATGATGCTGGAGATCCCCAGGCCCAGGGTCCCGTCGATATCAAAGAAAAAGTATTTTTTCGTCATGAGTCTATCCTTTCTCGGAAAATTAAGAAACTTCTTTATTATAGCATATATAAATTTCTCCCAAAATCCCCTTTTGCCATTGACAGAAGGGGTCCTTTTTTTACATAATAAAGTGAATGTCTATTTATTTTCGATCACATAAAAAGGAGCGATTTGACTAATGAGCACCATTGATACGACTTGTGTAAATGCCATTCGTGTATTGTCGGCTGACGCCATCCAGAAGGCCAACTCTGGCCATCCCGGCCTGCCCCTCGGCGCAGCCCCCATTGCATACGAACTCTGGGCAAATCACATGAACCATAACGCAAAGGACCCGAAATGGGCGAACCGCGACCGCTTTATCCTCTCGGCTGGCCACGGCTCGATGCTGTTGTATTCGCTGCTCCATTTCTACGGCTACGGCCTGACCATGGACGACATTAAACAGTTCCGTCAAGACGGCTCCTTGACACCGGGGCATCCGGAATACGGCCACACGACGGGCGTCGAAGCGACGACAGGCCCCCTCGGCGCCGGCCTGGGCATGGCTGTCGGCATGGCCATGGCAGAAGCTCACTTGGCAGCTATTTTCAATAAACCGGGCTATCCCGTCGTCGACCACTACACCTTCGCCCTCTGCGGCGACGGCTGCCTGATGGAAGGCATCTCGTCGGAAGCTTTCTCCCTGGCAGGGACGCTCGGCCTTTCCAAACTCATCGTCCTCTATGATAGCAACAACATCTCTATCGAAGGCAATACGGACATCGCCTTTACGGAAAATGTCCAGGCCCGCATGGCTGCCTTCGGCTTCCAGACGATTACCGTCGAAGACGGCACGGACCTCGACGCCATCGGCAAAGCCATCGAAGAAGCCAAAGCCGACAAGGAACATCCGTCGTTCATCACCATCAAGACCCAGATCGGCTATGGCTGCCCGGCCAAACAGGGCTCGGCTGCCGCTCATGGCTCGCCGCTGGGTGAAGAAAACATCGTCGCCATGAAAGAAAACCTGGGCTGGCCGAAACCGCAGGAAACCTTCTACATCCCGGACGAAGTCTATGCTCATTATGCTGAATTGAGCCAGAAAGCCGGCGCAGCCGAAGCGGATTGGCAGAAACTCTTTGCCGACTACGCTGCCAAATTCCCGGATATGAAAGCTAAATGGGATGCTTTCCACAGCGATGTCGATGCACAGGCCCTCTTGAATGACGAAGATTTCTGGGCTTATGAAGATAAACCGCAGGCTACGCGCAGCTTGTCCGGCACGATGATCAACCGCCTGAAAGACATCATGCCTCAGCTCTTTGGCGGCAGCGCCGACCTGGCTCCGTCGAACAAGACGGAAATGAAAGGCGAAGGCTTCTTCAGCAAGACCGATTACAGCGGCCGCAACGTCCACTTCGGCGTCCGTGAACTGGCTATGGGCGCCATCACCAATGGCCTGGCCCTTCACGGCGGTATCCGTCCGTATGCCGGCACGTTCTTCGTCTTCAGCGATTACATGAAACCCATGATCCGCCTGGCTGCCCTCATGAGCCTGCCGACGACGTACGTCCTCACGCACGACAGCATCGGTGTCGGCGAAGACGGCCCGACTCACGAACCGATTGAACAGCTGGCCATGCTCCGCTCCCTTCCTAACGTCAACGTCTTCCGTCCGGCTGACGCTACGGAAACGGCTGCCGGCTGGTACCTGGCTGCGACCAGCCAGAAGACGCCGACGGCCCTCGTCCTGACCCGCCAGAACCTGCCGCAGCTCGCCGGCAGCAGCAAAGAAGCCCTGAAAGGCGCTTACGTCATCGCCGATGCCAACAAGGCCGTTCCCGATGCCATCATCATGGCCAGCGGTTCGGAAGTCGAACTGGCTGTCAGCGCTAAAGACGAACTGGCTAAAGAAGGTGTCGACGTCCGCGTCGTCAGCATGCCTTGCATGGAACTCTTTGAACAGCAGGACGAAGCCTATAAAGAACAGGTACTCCCGAAAGCTGTCCGCGCCCGCGTCGCTGTCGAAGCCGCTTCGGACTTCGGCTGGGGTAAATACGTCGGCCTCGACGGGACGACGGTTTCCATGAAATCCTTCGGTGCCTCCGCTCCGGCCGACGTCTTGTTCAAGAAATTTGGCTTCACGACAGAAAACGTCGTAGCCGCCGTAAAGAAAGTCGTAAAATAATCGTGGCTCGTGGCTCGTAGGGGACGTCCAAAGGCTTCCCGCAGACCGCAGGTCGCAGTTAGCCGTTCGTAGGGGCCGTCCCAAAGGGCGGCCCGCCGCGTCTTTGCGGGATTCTCACATATACGGAAACGGGCGCCCCACGTGGCGCCCCTACTAGCCACTAACCCCTAGCCCCTAACCACTTAAAAGGCGCTGTCTTCATGCGACAGCGCCTTTTTCATTTGTCAAGGCTTGATTTTTCTTCTATATTTTATTATACTAGATGCAAGAAGAAACCCTACTGTGTACGTAAATGGTCTCGATGTTTTGAACCAACACTTTTTACATTGGGAGTTCGGGCTCTATATCGTTAGGCAATGCCTTCACTGGACTGTCGACCCTTATAGGAGAACACCCACCTGCTTAGGCAGGCTCAAAACTCGGTTTATAAACGGCATGGTGGGGCTCTTTTCTTATTCGAGAATTTAGTTATTTCGTCCGCCGCTGAGGAGACTTGGCGGCGTTCTATTTAGTCTGGAGAGCAAACAAATGAGCGGAGACGATTTATTTTCTATGGCTGATGAACGGAGCGGCCGGGACTATGCGCCGCTGGCCGTCCGCATGCGGCCGGAATCTTTGGATGACATCTATGGACAGGACGACCTCATCGGCCCGGGCAGTTTTCTGCGGACCCTCATCGAAAAGGATACGATCCCGTCCCTTTTATTTTACGGTCCCTCTGGCGTCGGCAAGACGACGCTGGCCCATGTCATTGCCAATGAGACGGACAGCCGTTTCGTAACCCTCAACGCCGTCACGGCCGGGACGGCGGAACTGCGCAAAGTCATCGCGGCGGCGCAGGATGCCATCCATTTATATCAAAAGCGGACGATCCTCTTCATCGACGAAATCCACCGCTTCAATAAAAGCCAGCAAGACGTCCTGTTGCCGTATGTCGAAGACGGGACGGTCATCCTCATCGGGGCGACGACGGAAAATCCTTATTTTGAAGTCAACCGCCCCTTATTGTCGCGCCTGCGCGTCATTCAGCTGAAGCCCCTGTCGGAACAGGCCGTCATGGCCGTCCTGCGGCGGGCTCTGACGGATAAAGAAAAAGGCCTGGGCTCGCTGGGCATCACGGCCAGCGATGAGATGCTGGGAACCCTGGCGCGGCTGGCCGACCGCGATGCCCGCGTCGGCCTCAACCTGCTGGAACAGGTCTGCATGGTCGTCCCGGCTGGCGGCCATATCACACACGACGCTATCGAAAAAGTAGCCGGTCATAAGGTCTATACGTATGACAAGAAAGGCGATGCCCATTACGATACGGTATCGGCCTTCATCAAGAGTATGCGTGGGTCCGACCCCGATGCGGCCCTGCACTATATGGCCCGTATGATCGACGCCGGAGAACAGCCGTCCTTCATCGCCCGCCGCCTGGTCATCTGTGCGGCTGAAGACGTAGGACTGGCCGATCCCCAGGCTCTGGTCATCGCCAATGCCGCTGCCCAGGCCGTCCAGTTCGTCGGCTGGCCGGAAGGGCGCATCATCCTGTCCGAAGCCGTCATCTACGTGGCCTGTGCGCCGAAGAGCAACAGCGCCTACATGGCTATCGATGCGGCTTTGGCCGACGTCCGCCATAAGGACTGCGGCGATGTGCCCGATTATCTGCGCGACAGCCATTACAGCGGCGCCGCCGCCCTGGGCCATGGCCTGACCTACCAGTACCCTCACGATTTCGATGGGGGCTGGGTGGCCCAGCAGTATCTGCCCGATGCTTTGAATGGGGCGTCCTATTACCGGGAACGGCCCTATGGACAGGAAGGGAGCATGGCAGCTGCCTGGCATAAGCGCCGTGGCGGCAAGTAATCTATTAGTAGAAGGTGAACTGTTTTGACAAAAGGAAAGACCCGTAAAACCAGCCGCACCAAGCGGACGACTGGCACGCGTCAGAAGGCGAAGACTGCCAGGAAGGCAGGGACGTCGCCACTTTTGAAATATGAAATCATAGGTATTTGTTGTATCCTCGCAGGCGTCTTTGCGACGGCCGGCTTCATCGGCGTCGATACAGGCCGCATCGGCCACAGCGTCGACGATATCTTAGCGTATATCTTCGGCCTGGGCCGGATCGTCGTCAGCCTGTCCCTCATCGTCCTGGGCCTGAAATACATCGTCATCCGCAAGGCCTGCCCAGTGTCGAAATCGTGGGCCGTCGGGACGTGGATCTATATCCTCCTCCTGGGGCTGGTCCATTTGCTGGTCATCCCGGAAGGGACGGAATTCCTGCCGCACAGCTTATCTGTCGGCGGGGGAATCGTCGGGGCCGTCATGGCCTCGGTCCTGCGGCGGTTTCTTGGATTTTTTGGAGCTGTCATGGCTATTACCGGTGCCTGCATCGTTACCTTCCTGGTCTGGAAGAATTGGTCTATTTCTAAGCCTGTGGCTGTCGTAGCCGACAAGGCCGGCCAGGAAGCGGCTAAAGTGTCGGGTAAGGCAGTCGAAGGCCTTCAGGACGCATCCCAGTCCCTGAAACAGTGGCATGAACGCCGCCGCATCTTCGATTTGCAGGCTGAAGAAGCCAAGGCTTCTTCAGCTATTGTAGGAGCCGTCCCGGAGCCTTTCCAGCCCGTCGGGTGCCGACCAACGGAAGGCGCAAGACAGTTGCTGGAACGGACATCAGAGACTGGGCGGACCGCTTGTGGGAATCCCGATGATTATCCCGCTGATATGGAACGACCGGCCTCGACCATTGCCGATGCCCGCGACTTGGGCAACGGCGTCGAAGAAGTCCGCTTCGATGCCAGCCCTATCGAAGAAGACGTGCCTTACGATTGGGCCAGCGACGATTCGTATGAAGAAGTTCCGGAAACGCCGGAGGAAATGCCGGAAGACGCCCGGCCTTACAGTCAGATACATGAAACCGTCGTCGGCGATACAGTGCCGACGGCTCATGACGTACAGCCCGGCCCGGCAGCGCCGGCGGCTTCGCTGGCCGGAGAAACGGATGTCCTCGGCCATGATATGGACGACCTCAAGCCCATTGAAGTCGAAAAGAGCAGCGTCGCTGTCGAAACCAGCGAAGAAGGGAGCAGTGCCGTTCCCAAAGCGGCTGGCGAAAAGACGTACCGCCTGCCGCCGGTGAGCATGCTCAAACCGGGGCCGCAGCATATCGTCGGCCTGAGCGATGAAGTCCGGGAAAATGCCCGCATCCTCCAGGAAACGCTGCAGAGCTTCAACATCGATGCCAAGATACTCAATGCCAGCCAGGGGCCGTCCATCACCCGTTACGAGCTGGAACCGGCAGCGGGCGTCAAAGTCAGCAAAATCGTCCACTTAGCCGATGATATCGCCTTGAAACTGGCCGCCACGGATATCCGCATCGAAGCGCCGATTCCCGGCAAAGCGGCCGTCGGCATCGAAGTGCCGAATAAAAAGCTGACCGGTGTCAATCTGCGCGATGTCATCGACACGGATACGTTCCGCAAGGCCGCCGGCGGCGTCCCGGTCTGCCTGGGCAAAGACATTGCCGGCAACCCCATCGTCGCCGACCTGACCAAGATGCCTCATCTCCTGGTAGCCGGTTCGACCGGGTCCGGCAAGAGTGTCTGCATCAACACCTTCATTGCCAGCATCCTCTTCAAGCAGCGACCGGAAGACGTCAAGCTCATCCTCATCGACCCGAAGGTTGTCGAATTATCCAATTACAACGGCATCCCGCACTTGCTGACGCCAGTCGTCACGGACCCGAAAAAGGCCGCCAGCGTCCTGCGCTGGGCTGTCCGGGAAATGGACGACCGCTATAAGCGCTTCGCCATCACCCATACGCGGGATATTTCCCGCTATAATGAACTCCATCCGGAAGACACGATGCCTTTCATCGTCATCATCATCGACGAATTGGCCGACCTCATGATGATGGCCTCAGACGACGTGGAAAAGTCCATCATCCGCCTGGGCCAGAAAGCCCGTGCCTGCGGCATGCACCTCGTCCTGGCGACGCAGCGGCCGTCTGTCGACGTCCTGACGGGTCTCATCAAGGCCAACGTCCCGAGCCGCATTGCCTTCGCCGTTTCCAGCCAGGTCGATTCACGGACTATCCTCGACATGGCCGGTGCAGAAAAACTGATCGGCAAGGGCGACATGCTCTTCTATCCTCTCGGCGCTTCCAAGCCTCTCCGCGTCCAGGGCGCTTTCATTTCCGATTCGGAAATCGACGAAATGGTCGAATTCATCAAGGCCCAGGGCGGTCCCAATTACGATGAAGCCGTCCAGAAGGCCCAGTCGGAAAATCCCGAAGACAGCGTCAATTTCTTTGAAGACGACCTCATGCGCCAGGCCATCGACATGGTCCTGGAAACGGGCCAGGCTTCGACGTCCATGCTCCAGCGCCGCTTCCGCGTCGGCTATACGCGGGCAGCCCGCATGATCGACATGATGGAAGCCATGCACATCGTCGGCCCCAATAACGGCAGCAAGCCCAGGGAAATCCTCATGACGGCCGACGAAGTCCAGCAGAAGTATTTGAGCTGAACCCCTGTACCCCTGGCCGTATCTGTTATATAATAAAAGGTACGATTATAGAGAATGGGGAGAGGAACAACAGTGAACGAATCGTCGATCGGAGAAGTGCTGCGACTGGCAAGAGAACAACAAGGGCTGACACTGCAAGACGTGTCCGATGCCCTCAATATAAAGCGGGAATACCTGGAAGCCCTGGAAAAGGACGAATACGATGCCATTCCCGGCGCCGTCTTCGTCAAGGGCTTTCTTCGCAATTACGGCAATTTCCTGGAACTGGACGGCATCGCCCTGGCCCGGGAATACAAGGAAAACGTCGAAGAACGGACGCCGCAGCCGGAAGTGCGGACCATCATGCCCGTCAAAAAGAAGAAAGTCCGCAAGGACAGCAATAAAAAGAAGAAGCAGCGTCAGGGAAAATGGCCGGAAATCACTATCATTGCCGGCATCATCATTTTCCTGCTGCTCATCATTTGGATTTTAATTTAAATAAGGAGCCATATGCGCGAGAAATTCTTAGTAACCAGCCGGGAGGACATGGAACGCCGCGGCTGGGATCAGCTCGATTTTGTCTACATCAATGGCGACGCCTATGTCGATCACCCCGGTTTTGCCGCAGCCCTCATCGGCCGCGTATTGGAAAGCCGGGGCTATCGTGTCGGTATCATTTCCCAGCCCGACTGGCATAGTGCCGAACCGTTCAAGAAATTGGGACGGCCGCGGCTGGCCGCTTTGATTACAGCCGGCAATCTCGATTCCATGCTCAATGAAAAGACGGCAGCCAAGAAATTTCGCAGCCGCGACAGCTATTCGCCAGGCGGCGAAGCCGGCCACCGGCCGGAACGGGCGACCATCGTCTATGCCAACCGCATGCGGGAAGCCTATAAGGATGTACCCATCATCATCGGCGGCATCGAAGCCAGCCTGCGCCGCTTTGCCCACTATGATTACTGGTCCAATAAAGTGCGCCATTCCATCCTCCTGGACAGCAAGGCCGACATCCTCAGCTACGGCATGGGGGAACATTCCGTCGTCGAAATCGCCGACGCCCTGGCCGAAGGCAAGACTGTCGCCGAAATGTACGACATCCGCGGCATCTGCTACGTCACCAGCCGGCCGCCCATTTCAGATAAGACCGTCGTCTGTCCGTCCTATGAAGACGTCAAGAAGGATAAATTGACTTTTGCCAAGGCTTTCAAGATGCAGTACGAAGAACAGGATCACTTTTACGGCAAGACTATCATCCAGCCGTCAGAGAACCGCTTCGTCGTCCAGACGCCGCCGGCCCTGCCGCTGACGACAGCCGAGATGGATGCTATCTACGAACTGCCCTTCCAGCGGCGCTGGCATCCTGATTACGACGCAGCCGGCGGCGTTCCGGCCCTCCATGAGGTCCAGTTCAGCCTGACCAGCCAGCGCGGCTGTTTCGGCCACTGCCATTTCTGTGCCATTGCCAGCCATCAGGGCCGCATCATCCAGCACCGCAGCCATGAATCGCTGGTCAGGGAAACGGAGCGCATGACCCATCTGCCCGGTTTCAAGGGCTACATCCACGATGTCGGCGGCCCGACGGCGAACTTCCGCCACGTCGCCTGTGCCAAGCAGCTCACCGACGGGGCCTGCCGCAACCGCCACTGCATCGGCAGCGAAACGTGCCCGAACCTCAATACGTCCCACGACGATTACCTGAAGCTGCTGCGGGAAATACGCAGCGTCAAAGGCGTCAAGAAGGTCTTCGTCCGCTCAGGCCTGCGCTATGATTACGTCCTGGCCGACCACAACAAGGCTTTCGTCAAGGAACTCTGTCAGTATCACGTCAGCGGCCAGCTGAAAGTGGCGCCGGAACACGTCGTCAAGCACGTGACGGACCTCATGGGCAAGGCCGACGTCCATGCCTTCCTGAAGTTCAAGGACTGGTTCGATGAAGCCAACCGGGAACTGGGGAAGAAACAGTACCTCGTCCCGTATTTCATGTCCAGCCATCCCGGCTGTACCCTGAAAGATGCCGTCGCCCTGGCCGAATTCCTGCGGGATATGCATATGCAGCCGGAACAGGTACAGGACTTCATCCCGACGCCGGGCAGCCTGTCGACGGCCATGTACTATACAGGCCTCAATCCCTTGACGGGTGAAAAAGTCTACGTTGCCCGCCGGCCGGAAGAGAAACAGATGCAGCGGGCCCTGATGCAGTATAAGAACCCGGCCAATTATGATATTGTCTATAAGGCCCTGTGCCTGGCCGGCCGACGGGACCTCATCGGGTACGGCCCCAAATGCCTCATCGCGCCGCGGCGCCATCAGGCAGGGAGACGGCCCGATAAGGCCGGCCGGCATGCCGCTCCGCCCCGCAGGCAGGGGAGGGGACCGGCTAAGACTAGAAAATTCAGGTGAAGCTAATGAAGAAATTCGTGCCCTTTATCGTGCTCAGCCTCTTCGTCATCCTGCTCCTGAGCCTGTGCGGGCCCATCCTGGTACAGCGCCAGCAGGAAGAAGCACAGCGGGCGTATGAAGCCGAACGCCATCTCGTCGTCTTTTCCGACTTGCCTCAGGATGTCAACGACGGCCTGGCACAGCGCTTTTACGAACAGAAACATCTGCGCGTCCAGATCTATTCCAAGAGCGACAGCGAGATCCGCCAGTCCCTGAAGGACGACGGCGGCGTCAAGCCCGATATCCTCATCGCCTCGGAAGACGACTTGCAGGCTCAGAAGAAAAATGGCATCTTGCAGCCCTACGCCTCACCGGTGACGGATAAAGTGCCGCCGTCCATGAAGGACCCGGAACAACTCTGGAATGGCCTCTGGTATAACCCTATGGTCTTTGTCCTCAGCCAGTCCTATTACGAACGGCGGGGCATGCAGATTCAGACCTGGGACGACCTGTTGACCGACCCGGAAATGGTCCTGGCCTTCCCGGACTTGGCGTCCATGGATATGGCCGGCGAGTTCCTCTGTTCTTTCGTGGAAATGAGAGGCATGGAGGACAGTGCCCGCTACCTGAGTTCACTCCAGAGCCATGTAGCGGCCTATTCTAAATCCATGTCGGTCAATGTCCGCCGCGTAGCCAGCGGCGAAGCCGATATGGGCGTCGCCGACGCGTCCGTCGCCCGGCAGTATTACAAAGACGGGGCGCCAATCTTCATCCTCTATCCCCAGGACGGTACATCGTACTGGCTGACCGGTGCGGCTGTCACCAACTGGTGTGAAGATGGAGAATTGACCAACGCCTTCATCGACTGGCTCTATTCGCCCGATGCCAGTGACGTCTTGCGGCAGAGACACATTTTTTTGAGCGAAGCCCTGCCGCCGGCCAACCCGGAAGTCGATGCCAAAGGCCGGGAGCTCGTCTTATTCCCCGTAAAAAAACAGTATTCTGATCAGGGCCGCCGCGATTTGCAGGCCTGGTGGATCAAATCAATTCGCTTCGGAAAGGAAAAGTAAAGATACATGGAAAAAATCGGATTTGTCAGCTTAGGCTGCTCCAAAAACCTTATTGATACGGAAGTCATGCTGGGCATCCTCCGCGACCGCCATATGGAGATCACAGAGGACCTGCCCCAGGCGGATATCATTATCGTCAATACGTGTACGTTCATTGAAAAAGCCAAGCAGGAATCCATTGATACGATATTGCAGGCTGCCCGCTACAAGACGGAAGGGAAATGCAAGATACTCATCGTCACGGGCTGCCTGAGCCAGCAGTATAAAGAAGATTTGATGAAGGAAATGCCGGAAATCGACGCCCTCTTGGGAACCGGTTCGTGGGACCGCATCTGGGAAGCCATCGATACGGTCAAGAAAGGGCGCAAAGCCTGCTTCATGGACGACGTCAGCCACCTCTACAACCAGAATACGAGCCGCCTGCGGACGACGCCGAAGTACAGTGCCTATGTGAAGATCGGCGAAGGCTGCAACAACGGCTGCTCGTTCTGCATCATTCCCCATGTACGGGGCAAGTTGTACAGCCGGCCCGTCGATTCCGTCGTCGCCGAAGTACAGCAGCTGGCAGCCGACGGCGTCAAGGAAGTCAACCTCATCGCCCAGGACACGACGAGCTATGGCGTCGACCTGGCCGGTCATTCCCTGTTGCCGGAACTGCTGCGCCAGCTGGTGAAGATCGACGGCATCCGCTGGATCCGCCTGTTCTATCTCTATCCCCACTACTTTACGGATGAATTGATGGACCTCATCGTCAAGGAAGAAAAAATCTGTCCCTACGTCGACTTGCCGCTCCAGCACATTTCCCAGTCCGTCTTGCAGCGCATGAACCGCCGCGATTCCGAAGCCGATGTGCGCAGCCTCATGAAGAAGCTCTGCAGTCACGGCCGCAAGCTGACCCTGCGCTCGACGTTCATCGTCGGCTTCCCTGGCGAAACGGAAGAAGAATTCCAGGAACTCTGTGATTTCGTCAAGGAAACGGAATTCGACGATGTCGGCGTCTTCACCTATTCCCGCGAAGACGGCACGCCGGCAGCCCTCATGGACGGCCAGATTCCGGAAGAAGTCAAGGAAGAACGGTATCATCAGCTCATGGCCATCCAGGCCAAGGTATCGGAAATCCGCAATCAGGAACTGGAAGGCTCTGTCCATACGATGCTCGTCGAAAGAGTAGAAGAAGAAAAGGGTATCCGCCAGGCTGTCGGGCGCATTGAAATCCAGGCTCCCGACGTCGATGGCCTGACCTATCTGGAAGACGCCCAGGATGTACAGCCTGGCGATATGATTCCCGTCCGCATCGCCCAGGGCTTTGCCTATGACCTCGTAGCGGAACGGATGGATTAACCGAGGTGATCGCTTATGTTCGTGGAACTGGTTACGACAGGTTCCGAATTACTGTTAGGTGAAATTACCAATTATAACTCAGCTTACTTGTCGAGGAAACTCAATGAAATCGGCTATTCTGTCATCTATCATACGACGGTCGGCGACAACCCGCAGCGCATGGAAGAAGCCCTGAAGACGGCCCTGTCCCGCGTCGACATGGTCATCACCACAGGCGGCCTCGGGCCGACCCAGGGCGATATGACCAAAATCATCGGCGCCCGCCTCATGGGAATGCCTCTCGTTTATAATGAAACCATTGCCGAATCGGTCCGCCAATGGGTCCTCGTCCATCACGGCAGCACGGCCATGACGGGAAACCAGAAGCGCCAGGCCATGGTCCCGCAGGGCGCCGTCCTCTTCGATAACGGCGCCGGTACGGCACCGGGTGTGGCCATGCAGCAAGGCGGCAAGACCCTGGTCCACCTGCCGGGACCGCCGACGGAAATGCGCTGGATGTATGAAAACCGCCTGAAACCGTGGCTGCTCCAGACCTTTGGCAGCCAGGGCTGCATCGCTTCGCGCTATATCAAAATCTATGACATGGGCGAAGCCTTCATCGAAGAGAAACTCATGGACCTGGTCAAGGAGCAATCGAATCCGACCCTGGCCATGTATGCCCGGCCAGGCTTCGTCGAAGTCCGCCTGACGGCCCGGGCTGACCGGGAAGATCAGGCGCGGGCCCTGCTGGCTCCCCTGGAAGGGGAAGTCCGCCGCCGGCTGGCTGGCCAGATTGTCAGCTTCGACGACGATACCATGGCCCATGTCCTGGGCCAGATCGTCCGCGACGGCGGCTATTCCGTCAGCGCTGCCGAATCGTGTACCGGCGGCCTGGTGGGCTCGCTCATCACCGATGTGCCGGGCGCTTCCGATTACTTCTGCGGCTCGGCCGGGACGTACTGCAATGAAATGAAAGAAAAGATACTCGGCGTTTCTCACGATACGCTGGAACGCTATACGGCCGTCAGCGCACAGACGGCTGCTGAAATGGCCGAAGGCAGCCGCCGCCTGTACGGGACAGACCTGGCCGTCAGTACGACGGGCATTGCCGGCCCCGGCGGCGGTACGCCGGACCAGCCCGTCGGCCTGGTCTATACGGGCATCAGCGGTCCCTGGGGGACCGTGACCCACCGCAACGTCTATCACGGCGGCCGGGTCGAAGTCAAACAGCGGGCTGCCCTGCGGGCCGTCTATTACTTAGTCCACTATATAGTGACACATACAAAGAAAGCATAGTTAGGAGGAGACAATTTGGACGCAAAACAGACAGCACTTGAAAATGCAATGCGCAAGATTGAAAAGGATTTCGGCAAAGGCGCCATCATGCGCCTCGGCGACGTCGCCGACAAGATGAACCTGGAAGTCATCTCATCGGGTTCCCTGGCCGTCGACCTGGCCGTCGGCGTCGGCGGTTATCCCCGCGGCCGCGTCATCGAAATCTACGGTCCTGAATCGTCAGGCAAGACGACCCTGGCCCTGCATGCCATCGCCTCGGCCCAGAAGAGCGGCGGCATTGCCGCTTTCATCGATGCCGAACACGCCCTGGATCCGGTCTATGCCCGCCACCTCGGCGTCGACACGAATGAACTGCTCATTTCCCAGCCCGATAATGGCGAACAGGCCTTGGAAATCACGGAAGAACTCGTCCGCAGCGGCGCCGTCGACATCATCGTCGTCGACTCCGTAGCTGCCCTGGTCCCGAAAGCGGAAATCGAAGGGGAAATGGGCGATTCCCACGTCGGTCTCCAGGCCCGCCTCATGAGCCAGGCCCTGCGCAAACTGACGGGCATCATTTCCAAGTCCAAAGCCATCGTCATCTTCATCAACCAGCTCCGCGAAAAAGTCGGCGTCATGTTCGGCAACCCGGAAACGACGACTGGCGGCCGGGCCCTGAAATTCTACGCTTCGATCCGCATGGAAATCCGCAAGGGCGAAGCCATCAAGTCCGGCGGCGATGTCATCGGCAACCGGGCGCGGGTCAAAGTCGTCAAGAATAAAGTGGCTCCACCTTTCAAGCACTGCGAATTCGACATCATGTACGGCACGGGCATTTCCCGCGAAGGCACGGTCCTCGACCTGGGTACGTCCATGGATATCATCGAAAAGAGCGGCACCTGGTATTCCTATAAGGGCGAACGCCTGGGCCAGGGGAAGGAAAACGTCAAGATTTTCATGAAGGAACATCCGGAAATCACGGACGAAGTGGAAAAAATCATCCGCGATACCCTGGCAGCAGAACCGGAAAAATTCGACGAAGCCATGGAAGAAGAAGATACGGCGTCCCTGGATGCGGCGGATACAACTGCTGAAAACAGCGACGAAGCCTAAATGGACTATCGCGAAGCTTACGAAAAAGCCTTGCAGCTCCTCAACGTCCGCTTTCTCAGCGAAGGGGAGCTGAAGGCCAAGCTGCGCCGCCGCGGTGTTGACGACGACGTCCTCGAGGACGTCGTGGCCGCCTTGGAAGGGGAACACTTCCTCGACGACCAGCGCCTGGCCCGTGACGTGTACCGCTATTATGCCCGCAAAGGGCAGTACGGCCACTTGTATATCGTCAACCGCCTGCGCCGCCGCTGCCTGCCCGTACCGGAAGACGTCGAGCGGCCCGACGAATACGCCCTGGCCGGGGATCTGGTGAAGCGCAAGTTCTCTTATCGCGCCGATGAAGCCCGCAAGGCGGCCCGTTTTTTACAGTACCGCGGCTTTTCGCCCTCAGTCATACGGGACGTCCTGGAAGATTTTACGGTTCATTGATAAGTTAATCTTGACTAAGTCTATCTTGACATTGATATAAAAAAAATTTACAATTAAGAGAGCCGGTTTGATACACTGGTCTATATTTTGCATAATTGTAGGTTTTTTGAACATGAAGTAAATTTTACATACTCATAAAAAAAGCCGGACTGCGAGTTCGGCTTTTTTTTGTGAAAGGGGAGGTGAATCCATTACTATGCTAACGATTATTGCTGCAGCAGTCGCCTGCGGTCTCATCGGCGGCGGTACGGGCTATATTTACCGTAAGAAAATCGCCGAAGGCAAGATCGGCCAGGCCGAAGTCGAAGCACAGCGCATCATTGCCACGGCCCAGCAGAACGCAGAAGCCCGTAAGAAGGAACTCGTCCTGGAAGGGAAGGAAGAAGTCCACAAGATGCGCAACGATGCGGAACGGGAACACAAGGAACGCCGCAATGAATTGCAGCGTTTTGAACGGCGCCTGTTGCAGAAAGAAGAACATTTGGACAAGAAATCCGATTCCATGGAAAAGAAGGAAGATGCCCTGCAGCGTAAGGAAGATGAAGTGACGCGGATGCAGGAAAAAATCGAAGCCCTTCATGAACAGAAGATGGCTGAACTGGAACGGATTTCCGGCTTGACATATGAAGATGCCAAGGAATTGCTCCTGAACAACGTCCAGACCGAAGTGAAGCACGAAACGGCGCAGATGATCAAGAACCTGGAAGACCAGGCCAAGGAAGAAGCCGAAGGCAAGGCCCGGGAAATTATTTCCATGGCCATCCAGCGCTGTGCTGCTGACCACGTCGCCGAAACGACAGTATCTGTCGTTTCCCTGCCGAACGATGAAATGAAAGGCCGCATCATCGGCCGTGAAGGACGCAATATCCGGGCTATTGAAACGCTGACCGGCGTCGATCTCATCATCGACGATACGCCGGAAGCGGTCATCTTGTCGTGCTTTGATCCCATACGCCGTGAAATCGCCCGCATTGCTCTGGAAAAACTGATTGCCGATGGCCGTATCCATCCGGCACGCATTGAAGAAATGGTCGAAAAGGCCCGCAAAGAAGTCAATCAGAAGATCCGCGAAGCTGGCGAACAGGCGACGTATGAAACGGGCGTTCACGGTCTGCATCCTGAACTCATCAAAATCCTCGGCCGCCTGCGCTATCGTACCAGTTATGGCCAGAATGTCCTGCGCCATTCCATCGAAGTCTCTCAGCTGGCCGGCATCATGGCCGCTGAACTGGGCGTCGATGAAAACCTGGCCAAACGGGCCGGGCTCATCCACGATATCGGCAAGGCCCTGGACCACGAACTGGAAGGGACTCACGTTTCGATCGGTACGGAAATCGCCAAGAAATACGGCGAATCCAAGCTGGTCGTCAACTGCATCGCTGCCCATCACGGCGATGAAGAAGCGCACAGCGTCGAAGCCGTCCTGGTGTCGGCGGCAGATGCCGTATCGGCTGCCCGTCCGGGTGCCCGCCGGGAAACGCTGGAAAACTATCTGAAACGCCTGACGAAACTCGAAGAAATCGCCGAATCTTTCGATGGCGTCGAAGACTGCTTCGCCATCCAGGCCGGCCGCGAAATCCGCGTCATGGTCAAACCGGACAAGCTGGATGAATCGGACTGTGTCCTGCTGGTCCACGACATCGTCAAACGCATCGAAGCGGAACTGGAATACCCGGGCCAGATCAAAGTCGTCGTCATCCGCGAAACGCGGATGGTGGATTATGCAAAATAACCTTTTTTGAATTCATCAGGACGCCCGGTGATGGCTTCGGCCATGACGGGCGTCTTTTTCATTCCTACAAAAAAAAGTTTGAAAAAAATAAAAAAAGTACTTGCCAAAACATCCTTCTTGTAGTAGAATAGTTTTTGTTCGAGGCACTAAGAAATACCGAAACAACCTCGAAAGAACGAAAGAAAGTGGCCCCGTGGTGTAGCGGTTTAACATGTCGCCCTGTCACGGCGAAGATCGTCAGTTCAAATCTGATCGGGGTCGCCACTTTTTTTGCTCAGGTAGCTCAGTCGGTAGAGCAGGGGACTGAAAATCCCCGTGTCGGCGGTTCAATTCCGTCCCTGAGCACCACAAATGCGGAAGTAGCTCAGTGGTAGAGCATCACCTTGCCAAGGTGGGGGTCGCGAGTTCGAGTCTCGTTTTCCGCTCCATATATGGCGGCATAGCCAAGCGGTAAGGCAGAGGTCTGCAAAACCTTCATCCCCAGTTCGATTCTGGGTGCCGCCTCCATATTTTCATCTTTCGTCATGCCGAGGTGGCGGAACTGGCAGACGCAACGGACTTAAAATCCGTCGGATAGAGATATCCGTACCGGTTCGATTCCGGTCCCCGGCACCAAAAAAACAACGAGCGTGTGAGCGGCGTTGGCCGTGGCCGACGAGTCCCTTGCAAAACAAAGGAGCTGTCTTAGGACAGCTCCTTTTCGCAGTCCAGTGAAATTCACATTCATGGGAAAATGAGTTATAATGAATCATGACAGAATACAAGTATAAAGTATCGGATTTTGAAGGTCCCCTGGACCTGCTGCTCTATCTCATCGAAAAGAACAAAGTCGATATTTATAACATACCTATCGTCGAGATTACAGACCAGTTCAACGCCTACGTAGCGGACATCGACACGTTCGATGTCGATTATGCCAGCAAGTTCTTCGTCATGGCAGCGACGCTGTTGCAGATCAAATCGCGCCTGCTGCTGCCTAAGCAGCCGAAATTGGCTGAAGAGGAGGAAGAAGACCCGCAGGAAGCGCTGGTCCGCCAGCTCGTCGAATATAAAAAGATGAAAGCCCTGTCCCAGGCTATGGGACAGTTGTGGGATGCCCGCAGCCTCATGCTGGGGCGCCTGCCGACGGCCATGCCCTATGAGGCCCGCTTTGCCGGCCACATCGACACAGAGGCCCTCTACCAGGCGTTCCACAAGGTCTGCCAGGCCCTTCCCGAGCCGACAGCCGTAGAGATTCGCATACAGAAGGAAATCTACAGCGTCGAAGAGTGCATGCGCCGCGTCACTTACGCCCTGCGCCGTGCCCAGGGTACGATGGCCGTCGACGCCATATTCAGGACCTGCCGGTCCCGGGTCGAACTGGTCGTCACCTTCCTGGCCGTCCTGGAACTGCTGAAAATCGGCCAATGCGCTACTGTTGCTGAAGGAGAGGATGGGAATACCATTGCCTTACGATACACGCCAAACTGATACCATCGAGCCTACGGCTCTGCTGGAAGCCCTGCTCTTTCTGAGCGGCGACCCCATGACGGTGACGGCCATCTGCGCCCATACGGGCTGGACCCAGGCCGAAACGGAAGCGACGGCAGACCGCCTGCAGCACCTGCTCAGCAGCCAGCGGCGGGGTATCGTCCTCATCCGCGTCGCCGGCGGCTTTCAGCTGGTCACGCGGCCGGACCTCCACGATGCCTTGCAATGGGTCCGGACGGGGACGACGGAGTTGTCCTCTATGGCACTGGAAGTATTGGCCATCGTCGCCTTCAAACAGCCCATTACGCGGGCTGAAATCGAAAAGCTGCGCGGTGTCTCGTCAGAACGGGTCCTGACGTCGCTGGTCCAGCAGGGCCTCGTCGTCGAACTGGGGCGCAAGGACAGCCCAGGACGGCCGATTTTATACGGCACGTCTGCTTATTTTTTAGAATGTATCGGCATGGATTCCCTGGCCGATTTAGCCGGCCGCATGCCGGCAGATATTACGGAGGATGCAACTGATGGAAGAACGGTTACAGAAAGTGATGAGTAACTGCGGTGTCGCTTCGCGGCGCGCTTCGGAAAAGATGATATTAGAAGGGCGCGTCCGCGTCAACGGCGTCATCGTCCGCGAACTGGGGACGAAAGTCGACCCCGACAAAGACCGCATTGCCGTCGACGGCAAGACCCTGGAAGCGCAGCCGAAGCATTATTATCTGTTCAACAAGCCCAAGGGCGTCATCACCACGTCGAGCGATGACCAGGGCCGGGCGACGGTCATGGACTATTTCAGGAAGGAAAAGGACCGCATCTACGCCGTCGGACGCCTGGACCAGAATACGGAAGGCCTGCTGATCATGACCAATGACGGTGAACTGGCCAACATCCTCATGCATCCCAGCCGCCTCGTCGACAAGACTTATGAAGTCAAGGTCAAAGGGCGCATTGCCGATTCGGTCCTGCAGCACCTGGCAGACGGCGTCGAGCTGAAGGACGGCATGACGGCCCCGGCCGATGTCTACTATATCGGCTATGACCCGAAGACGAACCTGACCAGTGTGGAAATCACCATCCATGAAGGTCGCAACCGCCAGGTCCGCCGCATGTTCGAGTTCTTCGGCTACCAGGTCCACAACCTGCGCCGCGTCCAGTATGCCTTCCTGACCCTGAGCGGCGTCAAGCGCGGGGCCTATCGCAAGCTGACCCGCGAAGAAGTGGCGGAACTCTACAAATATAAATAAACAGGAGTGCCTATGAAGGAAATACTCGTCATCGGTGCCGGTGCGGCCGGCATCATGGCTGCGCTGGCCGCGGCAGAAGCCGGGGCCAGGGTACACTTATTTGAAAAAAATGATATCGTCGGCAAGAAGATGGGCATTACCGGCAAGGGCCGCTGTAATCTGACCAATTCATGCAGCATGGCCGATTTCATCGCCCATACGCCGGGCCACGGCAAATTCCTCTACAGTGCGTATGAACAATTTACCAATCAGGATCTGCTGGATAAATTGCATACCTGGGGCCTGGCTACCAAGGAGGAACGGGGCGGCCGCATCTTCCCCCAGTCGGACAGTGCCATCGAAGTGCGCAAGCTCTTCTATCGCAAGCTCTGCCAGAAGGGCGTCGACCTCCATCTGAGCGACGCCGTCCACGCCGTCAAGGCCTGGGGCAGCCGCATGGTCGTCAGTGCGGCGTCGGGGAATTACGAAGGCGACGCCTGTATCATCACGACGGGCGGCATGTCCTATCCCGTGACCGGTTCGACAGGCGACGGCTACGGCTTTGCCCGCAGCCTGGGACACAGCGTGACGGAGCTGAAACCATCGCTCATTCCCTTTACGACGGAAGAAACCTGGCCTCACACCCTGTCGGGCCTGTCCCTGCGCAATGTCGAAGCGTCGCTGTGGAAGCGGGGCAAGAAAGCTGCCTCCCATTTCGGCGAGATGCTCTTCACTCATTTCGGCGTGTCCGGGCCGATCATCCTCATGCTCAGTACCGAGGCGGCCCATAAGAAGTCCTGCGCTTTTCCCATGCAGCTGCGCATCGACCTCAAACCGGCCTTGTCCAAGGAAAAGCTCGACGCCCGGCTGCGGCGGGATTTCGAGAAATACATCCGCAAAGAGGCCGCCAATGGGCTGAAGGACCTCCTGCCGCAGCGGCTCATCCCCATCGTCCTCGACCAGGCCGGCATCGCCGCTGCCTGTCCGGTCAACCAGATTTCCCGGGAACAGCGGCAGGACCTGGTCGATACCCTCAAGGCCCTGAGCCTGACCGTGACCGGGACGCGTCCCATTGAAGAAGCCATCGTCACGGCTGGCGGCATTGCCGTCAAGGAAATCAATCCCAAGACGATGGAGTCGAAACTTGTCCCCAATCTCTATTTTGCCGGAGAAGTCATCGACATCGACGCCTTTACAGGCGGCTATAATCTGCAGGCAGCCTTTTCGACGGGCTTCGTCGCCGGAACGGCGGCCGCTACAAAGGAGTGCATACCATGCGAAAATTGACGGTTGCCATTGATGGGCCGGCCGGAGCGGGCAAGAGCAGTGTCGCCAAGGTCCTGGCCAACCGGGTCCATTACTTGTATATCGATACGGGTGCCATGTACCGGGCCTTTACCTGGGCCGTCCTAGAAAAAGGCATCGACCTTTCTGATGAAAAAGCGGTCCGTGACCTCGTCGATACCATTGATATCCGCCTGGAACCGCAGGCAAACCTGTGCCGCGTCTACGTCGGACCGACGGAAGTGACCGAAGCCATCCGGACCCAGCGCGTATCTTCCCATGTTTCTGCCGTCGCGGCTCTTGCAGTCGTACGGGAAAAACTGGTAAAATTACAGCAGGCCATGGCCAAAGAAGGCGGCGTCATCCTCGACGGCCGCGATATCGGGACTGTCGTCCTGCCCCAGGCAGACCTCAAGATCTTCCTGACGGCGTCTGTCGATTCCCGGGCCCGCCGCCGTTATTTGGAAGTCCAGGCCAAAGGCGGCAGCGAGACGTATGAAGAAATCGCTGCCAGTATCGCCGCCCGCGACGATATGGATTCACACCGCGCCGTTTCGCCGCTGAAGAAGGCCGACGATGCCATCGTCGTCGACAACAGTGATCTCGATTTAGAGCAGACGGCCGACGTCATCCTGGGCCTGATGAAGGAGCGAGGCTGATGCATACCTTTACATATGGCGTGATCCGCAAGATTTTCAATGTCGCTACCTACGGCGTCCTGGGCATGGAAGTCATCGGCGAAGAGAACATCCCCGAAAAGGGGCCGTTCCTGGTCGTCTGCAATCATGCCAGCAATTTCGATCCGCCCCTGCTGGGGACGGCCATGCGCCACCATCTGATCCATTTCATGGCTAAAGAGGAATTGTTCCGCAATCCCCTCATGGGCTGGTTCCTGCGCTATGTCCACACCTTCCCGGTCCACCGCGGCCACATCGACCGCAAAGCCGTCATCGAGTCCTTCCGGGTCTTGAAGAGCGGAGAGGTCCTGGGGATTTTCCCTGAAGGGAAGCGGACGCGGGGCGGCAAAGTCGGGCCTTTCCATGAAGGCTTTGCCGGAATCGCCATCAAGGCCAAGGTGCCGGTCCTGCCGGCGGCTATCGTCAATTCCGAATTCCTGCCGAAAAAGACCGGCCCCGTCCGGGTCATCTTTGGCAAACCCGTCCCGGCACCGCAGGGAAAGGCGTCGGATCGCGACTTGGTCAAAGGTTTTTCCGACGAAATCCGCGATATTATCATAGCTATGCAAAATCAGTATAAAGGGGACGCAAAATGAAAGTAACTCTCGCCGCGGCCTGTGGCTTTTGCTATGGTGTGCGCCGGGCTGTCGAGCTTGCGGGGCAGGCCGAAAAGGGGACGCATACCCTGGGACCCATCATCCACAATCCGCAAGTTGTCGGGCGTTTAGCCGCTCATGGCGTATCGCCGGTTGACTCGCTGGACGATGTCGACAAGGGGGCTGTCGTCCTAATACGCTCTCACGGAGTCGGCCCGGATGTCTATGAACAGGCCGACCAAAAAGAACTAAAAGTCATAGATGCGACGTGTCCACACGTCAAAAAGGCCCAACAAGACGCTAAAAACATCGTCGAAAAGGGCGAAAAACTCATAATAGTAGGAGAAAAATCCCATCCTGAAGTAATTAGCATTTCACAATGGGGGGCAAATCGTGCTATTATAATAGATAGGGAAGAAGAAGCTGAAAAAATTCCCTTTTGCGATTCTATGGGAGTCGTCGTCCAGACGACGTTCTCTCAAGAGCAATTCAAGCGTATCGCCGCTATCCTGCAACGAAAGACCAATCATCTCGATGTGCATATGACCATATGCACGGCGACGCAGCAGCGTCAGCAGGCAGCGATAGAACTGGCAGGCCATGTGGACGCCATGATCGTCATTGGCGGCAAGAACAGCGCTAACACAGGCCGCCTCGCGCAGGTATGCCGTGAACAGGATTGCCCGACATACCACATCGAAACAGCAGCCGAATTGGATACGGCCTGGTTCCGTGGTATGAATCATATAGGCATTACAGCCGGCGCTTCCACGCCGGATTGGATAATACAGGAGGTTGTTAAGATTATGGAAAATTTGCAAGCTGAAGGCACAGAAGTAATGAGTGAAGAATTGTTGGACAAGTATGACTATGAAGAAAATCCAAAGAAAGGTGACGTGGTCAAAGGCACGGTTATTTCTGTGAATGATGATGCTGCCTATGTTTCCATCGGTACGAAAGCAGAAGCAATCCTGCCGAAAAAGGAAATGGCTGTTCCCGCTCCGGAAAAAGCAAGTGACTTTGTCAAAGTCGGCGACGAACTGACTGTTGAAATCGCCAACAACATCAAAGAAGAAGGAGCTATCGTCGTTTCCCTCGTCAAGATGAAAAAAGTCGAAGACTGGAAAGAAGTCCGCGATGCTTTTGAAAACGACCAGCTCGTCGAATGTACAGGTAAAGAAACGAACAAGGCTGGCCTTGTCGTTTCCATCAAATCCCTGCGTGGTTTCATTCCCCTTTCCCAGGGCGATATCAAATTCGTTAAATCGTTGGACTATCTCGTAGGCCAGACCTTCCAGGTCAAAGTCATCGACATCGACGAACACAAGAACCGCCTCGTCCTTTCCCGCAAAGCCGTCCTCGAAGCAGAACGCGAAGCAAAACGCGAAGAAGCCCTCAAACACATTGAAGAAGGCGCTGTCCTCGAAGGCACGGTCGTCAAGATCATGCCCTATGGTGCATTCATCGACCTCGGCGGCGTAGAAGGCCTGCTCCACATTTCCGACATTTCCTGGAAACGCATCAGCTCTGTCGATGCCGTTCTCCATACGGGTGAAAAACTCCAGGTCCTCGTTCAGAAATTCGATAAAGAACGGAACCGTATTTCCTTGTCCTTGAAAGCACTCCAGAAGAACCCCTGGATCGCTGCTATCGAAAAATTTGAAGTCGGCGATATCGTCAAAGGCGAAGTCAAGAAGCTCCTGCCCTTCGGCGCTATCCTGGCCATCGATCCGGAATTGCAGGGCTTGCTCCACATTTCCGAATTGACGGAAAAACGCGGCGTTGCTGTCAAAGACCTGGTCAACATCGGCGATGTCATGAACGTCAAGATCATCGGCATCGATACGGATAAGAAAAAGATTTCTCTTAGCGTCTTGGCCATTCAGAAAGATGAAGAAGAACAGGAAGTTCGCAACTATCTCGATAACCAGGATAAAGAAGAAGAAAACAACTAAGGTTTCACAAAAAGGGGATAGCCGGGCTCTACCGGTTATCCTTTTTTCGTCTATAGAAAGGATTCTGCCATGTACAAACCCTTAGTCGCTGTCGTCGGGCGTCCGAACGTCGGCAAATCGACGCTCTTCAATGCCATTGTCAAGAAGCGCATTTCCATCGTCGAAGACATTCCCGGCGTGACGCGCGACCGCATTTATTTCGACGCCGAATGGCTCGGCCAGGAATTCACCATGATCGATACGGGCGGCATCGAATTCGTCGATTCAGATAACCATATCTTTACCAGTATGCGTTATCAGGCTGAACTGGCCATCCGCGAAGCCGACGTCATCCTCTATGTCGTCGACGGCAAAGTCGGCGTCCAGCCTCAGGATGAAGAAATCGCCCACATCCTCCGCTCATGCGGCAAGCCGGTCATCCTGGTCGTCAACAAGATCGACAGCGTCGAACAAGAAATGAATATCTACGAATTTTACAGCCTCGGCCTGGGCGACCCCATCGGCGTCTCGGCTGTCAACCTGATGAACCTAGGCGACCTCCTCGACGAAGTCCTGAAGTACATCAAGAAAGTCCCGGCCATGGACGATGACGACGAAGCCATCCACATCGCCCTCGTCGGCCGGCCGAATGTCGGCAAGTCATCCCTGACCAATGCCCTCCTGGGGCAGGAACGGGTCATCGTCAGCAACGTGCCGGGGACGACGCGCGATTCCATCGATACCCACTGGTCCTATGAAGGGACGGATTTCGTCCTCATCGATACGGCCGGTATGCGCCGCAAGGCCAAGATCGACATGCCTGTCGAACGCTATAGCGTCGTCCGGGCCCTGCGCGCCGTCGACCGTTCGGATATCGCCGTCCTGGTCATCGATGCCACAGAAGGCGTGACCGAACAGGATACGAAGATTGCCGGTTACGTCCATGAAGCCGGCAAGGGCTGCATCATCGTCGTCAACAAGTGGGACCTCGTCGAAAAGGACAGCAAGACGAGCCACAAATTTGAAGAAGACATCCGCCGCGAACTGGCTTTCCTCCAGTATGCGCCCATCCTCTTCGCTTCGGCCCTGACCAAGCAGCGCATCAACCGCCTGGCCGACATGGTCAAGTTCGTGTCGGAACAGCAGCACATGCGCGTGTCGACGAGCGTCCTCAACGAACTCATCGAAGATGCCCAGCTGACCAATCCGCCGCCGGCCAAGGGGGGCAAGCTGCTCAAGATCTACTACATGACCCAGGCTTCGGTCCAGCCGCCGACGTTCATCCTCTTCGTCAACGAACCGCAGCTCATGCATTTCTCGTACCTGCGCTTTCTGGAAAACCGCCTGCGCGAAACCTTCGGCTTTGAAGGGACGCCGATCCGGCTCATCCTGCGCGGGAAGAAGGACGGTGAAAGCTTATGATGCTCGGAATCCTCTGCCTGGTACTGGCCTATATCGCCGGGTCCTTCCCAAGCGGTCTGGTCATCGGCAAGGCCTTGTATCATACAGATATCAGGGACTACGGCAGCCATAACACGGGGGCGACCAACGCCTACCGCGTCCTCGGCGCCGTCGGCGGCCTGCTGGTCCTCATCTGCGATGTCGCCAAGGGGATGCTCGGCGTCTACCTCGGCCAGGTCGCCAGCCAGTCGGGCCTGGGCAGTGCGGACACGCAGATCTACTTCATGATCGCCGGCGGCCTGCTGGCCATCGTCGGCCATTCGTGCTCGATTTTCCTCAAGTTCAAAGGCGGCAAAGGCGTCGCCACGGGCCTGGGCATCATCCTGTTCCTGGCCCCGTGGGAAACGCTCATCGTCTTCTGCGTCTGGGCCGTCATCGTCGCCCTGACGCGCATCGTCTCCCTCGGTTCCATCGTAGCGGCCATCCTGGTGCCCGTTACCATGTTCTTTTTCAACGAACCTCTGCCGCTGACGATTTTCGGCCTGCTGGCAGCCCTGCTGGTCGTCGTGCGCCATAAAGACAACATCATCCGCCTCATGCACGGCAAGGAACTGAAGGTCGAACGAATTAAGAAAAAATAGATTGATATGTAATAAAAAACGTGTATAATTAACTATGTACGAGCAGGTGATCCTATGAGAATCATATCCGGCAGTGCCAGAGGACGGGTCCTGAAGTCCCCGAAGGGGATGCTGACCCGGCCGACGCTGGACCGTACGCGGGAAAGTCTCTTCAACATCCTCGAAAACAGCGGCGGCCTGCGCGGTGCCGCTGTCCTCGATATCTTTGCCGGTACGGGTGCCCTCGGGCTGGAAGCGCTGAGCCGCGGTGCGGCATCGGCTGTCTTCATCGACCATTACACGCAGCAGCTCATCCGCCAGAATGCAGCCCTTTGCGGTTTTGCAGACTGCGTCGAAGTGCTGCGCCTTAACTCGGCCAAAGCCCTGGCGCGGCTGCAGGGACGCAAATTTGATTATATCTTTGCGGACCCGCCGTATAACAAAAATTTGGTGAACGATACAATCGCTTTGATAGGTGAATACGATTTGCTGGCTCCGGGAGGATTGATTCTGATGGAATACAGCCGGAACGAAGGTATAACGGAGAGCCCATTGTATGAGGTCATCAGAGAAAAATCCTATGGGAAAGACACGCGGATTGCCTTTATCCGCCGTCGTCAGGAAGGAGTCTAGAAAGTGCGAATCGGTATTTGTCCCGGCAGTTTTGATCCTGTCACCAACGGACACATTGACATTTTTGAACGGGGGAGCCAGCTTGTCGACAAGCTCATCGTCGCTGTTTTTGAGAACCCGTCGAAGAAGCCCTTGTTCTCGATGGCAGAACGGGAAGAGATGTTGCGGGAAACGACAAAACACATTCCCAACATTGAAGTCGTCAGCTTCCATGGCCTGCTCAACGAATATGCCATCGAACACGGTGCGACTATCATCATCCGCGGCCTGCGCGCCTTGAGCGATTTTGAATACGAATTCCAGCGGGCCCTGCTCATGAAGAAGGTGGAACCGCGTATCGAAACGGTCTTCATCATGACCAGTACCCAGTATTCGTATATCAGCTCGACAGGTATCCGCGAACTGGCCTGCTTCGGCGGCAAGCTCGACGATATGGTTCCCGATTATGTCGAACAGAAACTGAAAGAGAAGTTTGCAGACAAGTACAATGCTTAGGAGTGGAGAATACATGAATTCGGATAAACTGTTAGAAGATTTGGAAAGTTTGGTAATGAACGCTTCGAAGATGCCTTTTACCAATAAGAAGATGGTCGAAGAAGAAGAAATCCTTCAGATCATCGACGATTTGAAAGAATCCATGCCGGCCGAATTGGAACAGGCCAAGAAAGTCTTGTCCGAAAAAGATAAGATCATTTCCGATGCCCAGCATCATGCCGAAAGCATGGTCGCCCAGGCCAAGGATTATATTGCCAAATTGACAGAAGAAAGCGAACTGGTACGGCAGGCTCAGGAACATGCCAACCAGATCATCCAGAATGCCAACGATTCGTCGGAACAGCTGAAGAACAGCTCCATTACCTATGCCGGCGATGTCCTCAAATACGTTGAATCGACATTGGAAAAGACCTTGTCCAGCATCCAGCAGAACCGCGAAAGCCTGCTCAAGAATAACGGACATCAGGACGACAAGCCGGATCAGCAGTAATCATGGCTTATACGAGAGGGACTGTCGCATGAAAGTTATCATGCGAGGTCCCTTTTTTTATCCGCATGGCGGGTAGATAGGAGGTACTATGAACGAAATTACGTCCCGCGACAACCAGTGGGTCAAGATGGCCTGCTCCCTGAAGCAGAAGAAAGGCCGCCAGGCCCATCAGCGCGTCTTCGTCGAAGGCCTGCGGGTCATTGCCGACGCAGCGGCCATGGCTATTCCCGATGCCATCTGCTTCGTCTCGGAAAAGGGGCGGGCCCTGGATGGCTTTGAAGCCCTCTATGCCAGAGGCCTCGAATTGGGCTGGACTTTTTATGCCGTCACCGACAGCGTCTATGACAAGCTGAAAGACACCAGGACGCCCCAGGGATTGGCGGCCATGCTGCCTTTCTTTGCCTATACTTTCGACAGCCTGCCGGCCATTGCGCCGGAAAAGGCCGTCCTCTATCTGCGCTCCATCCAGGACCCGGGCAATCTGGGGACCATCCTGCGCACGGCGGCTGCGGCCAATGCCGGCGCCGTCCTGCTCAGCGAAGGCAGTGTCGACGTCTATAATGACAAGACCATCCGCAGTGCCATGGGGGCTATCTTCAAGGTCCCCGTCGTCCAGGACGTGACCGATGAACAGCTGGACCAGTTCTGTGCCGACGAGGACCGCCAGGTCTATGGGACGGCTCCGGAAGGGACCATCTCGTATGTCGACGCCGACTACAGCCAGCCTGTCATCCTGGCCTTCGGCAACGAAGGCAACGGCCTGCCCGGTCCTTTCCTGGACTGCTGCGATGACGTACTGACCATCCCCATGCGTCCCGATACGGAATCGCTGAACTTGTCCATGTCGGTCGGCATCGTCTTATATAAGGCATGGGAAAAAAATGGCTTTAAGGAGTAACTATGGAAGAAAATAAGGAAACCCTTGATTTGGGCTTTGCCAAACTGGACTTGCAGCGTCAGCAGCGCTGCGGCTTCCCGGAAGTCGTCTACTGTGCCGGCAAGACTGTCGATCAGTCGGTACGGATCCTGGACATCCTTATGGAGAAGTACGACAACGTCATCGGCACGCGGGCCGATAAGGCCGTCTACGACGCCCTGGCCGGACGCCATCCGGCTGCCCAGTATGACGAATTGGCCCGTATGGTCTATCAGCATAAGGATAAAACCGTCGTCAATGGCGACCGCCTCATTTCGGTCATTACCGCCGGAACGAGCGATATCCCCATTGCCGAAGAAGCGGCCTTGACGGCGGAAATCATGGGCAACCGCGTCGAACGCATCTACGACGTCGGCGTCGCCGGCATCCACCGCCTCCTGGCCCGCGTCGATGATATCCGCCGGGCCAACGTAAATATCGTCGTCGCCGGCATGGAAGGGGCTCTGGCCAGCGTCGTCGGCGGCCTCGTCGACAAACCGGTCATCGCCGTGCCGACCAGTATCGGATATGGTGCCAATTTCCACGGCCTGTCGGCCCTCCTGGCCATGCTCAACAGCTGTGCTGCCGGCGTATCCGTCGTCAATATCGACAACGGCTTCGGCGCTGGCCGCCTGGCCGATACGATGAATCGCTTGAGGTGATGGAAATGGAAACATTATGGCAGCTGGAAGCCAATATCGACGACATGAACCCGCAGAACATGGAATACGTCTTTTCCCTCATCCTGGCTCAGGGCGCCAATGATGTCTGGGCCATGCCGATGATGATGAAGAAAGGCCGCATGGCCTCTATGCTCTGCGTCTTGTGCCGTCAGGAACTCATCGACACCCTCATCGGCGTCATCGTCAGGGAGACGACGTCCATTGGCGTCCGCTTCTTCCCAGTGACCCGCCTGGCCTGCGACCGGCTCATCACGACGGTCCGCGTCGATGGCCGCGACCTGCACTGCAAGGTCTGCCGCTATGACGGCAAGGTCGTCAACATATCGGCAGAATACGATGATTGCCGGGCTGCCGCCGCTGAGACAGGGACGCCCCTGAAGGATTGGCAGCGCAAAGTGAAGGAAGCGGCATATCGGCAATTTGCGGAATAGAATGGGCAGAGGATATTGTCAAAATACGATTGTCCATGTATAATAGTCATTAAGCTCATTATGTAGTACGTCCTGAAAGGACGGGGAGTTTGAAAGATGAACAGAGTCATCATCAATGCCGATGATTTCGGCATCCATACAGAAGTCAATCAGGCCGTCATCGAAGCCTGCGAACAAGGTGTCCTGACCAGCACGTCTCTGCTGGCCAACGGCCCGGCCTTTGACGAGGCCGTCGACCTGGCCCGGAAATGTCCCGGCCTGGGCATCGGCATCCATCTCAGCCTGGTCGGTTCTCTGCCGACGGTCCTGTCGGCCAGGGAAGTGCCGACCCTGGTCCAGCCCGACGGCCTGCTGCCGGAAAGCTATACGGAAGTCGTCAAGCGGGCCTGTCAGGGGAAACTCGATTACGGTCAGGTCTACCGGGAACTCGACGCCCAGATGGAAAAAATCATGGCCACGGGCCTTCCCATCGACCACCTGGACAGCCACCAGCACCTGCACGTCCTGCCGCAGGTCTGGTCCATCGTCCAGTCGCTGATGATGAAGTACGGTATCCACCGTCTGCGCATCCCCAGGGAAGCCTATTCCTATAAGGTATTGTCGGCCAATCCCGTGCGCATTGCCGGCCGCGACGGCCTGACCTACTTGTCGAAGAAAGCCATGGCCTCGGTCCGGCGCCTGCACTTTACGACGACGGACTTTTTCTGGGGCATGGTCGACGGCGGGCACATGACGGAAAGCAATCTGCACTATCTCATCGACAGACTGCCTTTTGGGACCCATGAAATCATGATGCATCCAGGCCGCAGTACGGCTGTCCTCAGCCAGTCCTTTTCTTGGGGCTATCACTGGCAGGATGAATTCCAGGCCCTGCTGTCACCGGCTATCCGCCAGCAGCTGGAAGCCAAACAGATTGAACTCATTACTTACGGTGACCTGCCGTAAGGATTGGAGGTCTTACTTTGCATATTTTAGTTACCGGCGGGGCCGGCTTCATCGGTTCCCACCTCGTCGACGCCTTGCTGGAAGACGGCCATGACGTGACCGTCTTTGATAACCTGAGTACAGGCTGCCGGGACCAGATCCCGACAGAGGCCCGTTTCGTCGAAGGCGATATCCGCGACGAAGCAGCCCTGCAGGCCCTCTTTGAAGAAGGCCGTTTCGACGTCGTCTTTCATGAAGCGGCCCAGACCCAGGTATCCTACTCCCTGGCCCATCCCAGGGAAGATGCCGAACTCAACGTCATCGGCCTGATCAATGTCCTGGAACAGTGCCGCCGTCAGAGTGTACAGAAATTCATCTATTCGTCGTCGGCCGCCGTCTATGGCGATAATCCTAAAGTGCCCCTGAGCGAATCGGAACCACTGGCACCGGCGTCGTTCTACGGCTTGACCAAAGTAGCTGCAGAAAAGTATATCCAGCTCTATGGCAGCCTGTTCGGCCTGCCCTATGCCATCCTGCGCTATGCCAATGTATATGGCGAACGCCAGGGCAATGGCGGCGAAGGCGGTGTCGTCGGCCTCTTTGCCAGAGCATTGGCCTGCGGTCAGGACCTGACGATTTTCGGCGACGGTGAACAGTCCCGCGACTTCGTCTACGTCAAGGATGTGGCCCGCGCCAATATCGCCGCTATGGACAGCGGCGTGCCGTCAGGGATTTATAATATCAGCACCCAGATCGAGACGACCATCAACGCCCTGAAAGAGATTCTCTTGTATTTCTCTCATGCCGGTGTGGCCGTTTCTTATGGAGAAGCCCGCAAGGGCGATATTTTCCGGTCGTCCTTGGCCAATGGCAAGGCCATCGAAACGCTCCGCTGGCGGCCTAAGATGAAACTCATGCCGGGCCTCATGGCGACGTATCAATATTTTCTCGAAAGGGAGGAAGCCGAGTGAAAGAAGACAGCAACCATAAATTTTACCTGGTCCGCGAAGACATTCTGCCCGAAGCCATCAAGAAGACCATCAAGGTCAAGGAAATTCTCAAGCATCATCAGACGCGCACCATCAACGAAGCCGTCCGCATGATGGATTTGAGCCGCAGTGCGTACTATAAGTATAAGGACTATGTCTTCCCGTTTTACGATGTGACTCAGGGGAAAATCGTCACCTTGTCGGTCATGATCTTCGACCGGCCTGGGGAATTATCGCAAGTGCTCAACACGGTCGCTGCCAATAACGGCAGTATCCTGACCATCAACCAGGGGATTCCCTTGCAGGGAATGGCAGATGTCAGCTTGTCCATCGAAACCAAGGATATGACTGTTCCTGTCGATGAACTGATTAAAACGTTGGAAAAGCTGTCCGGTGTCAGCAAAGTCGATATCATCGGACAAGCGTAAGATAAAAAAGGGGGAGTAGGCTCATGAAAAATGTTTCCATTGCCTTGTTAGGCTGCGGTACGGTCGGAAAAGGGGTTGTCGACTTACTGGCCATGAACGGTCCGCTCATTGAAGAACAGCTCAATACGAAAATCAACATCAAGCGGGTCCTCATCCGCGATTTGAATAAGTACGAAAAGATGGAAGACTTACCTGATTCCATCCAGCTCACGACGGATTTCAACGATATCATCAACGACGATGAAATCGACATCGTCGTCGAAGTCATGGGCAGCGCCGATTTTGCCAAGGACTGCATCGAACAGTGCTTCCTGCGCGGCAAGAGCGTCATCAGTGCCAATAAGGACCTCATCGCCGATTACGGCATCCCGTTGCTGAAATTATCGCAGCAGCACAACGTGGACTTCCAGTTCGAAGCCAGTGTCGCCGGCGGCATCCCCATCGTGCGCCCGATGTATTCGTCGCTCAACAGCAACCGCATCGAAGAAATCATCGGCATCATGAACGGCACGACGAACTTCATCTTGTCCAACATGACCGCCTATGGCTCGTCGTATGAAGACGTCCTCAAGGAAGCCCAGGAAAAGGGCTATGCCGAAGCGGACCCGACGAACGACGTCAGCGGTTACGATGCGGCCCGCAAGATCGCCATCCTGGCAACGCTGGGCTTCCATTCGGCTGTGACCTTCAACGACGTCCATGTCGAAGGCATTGAAAACATTAGCAAAGAAGATATTGAACACGCCACGGAAATGGGCTATGTCATTAAGCTCCTGGCCATTGCACGCCAGGATGAAGACGGCATTTCCCTCAACGTCCATCCGGCCTTCATCCGCAAAGGCCACCCGCTGGCCAACGTCGACGGCGCTTACAATGCCGTCTGCGTCCGCGGCAACTGCGTCGGCGACGTCATGTTCTACGGCCAGGGCGCCGGCTCCTTGCCGACAGCCAGTGCCGTCGTCAGCGACGTCATGAACGTCATCCTCCACCGCAACCTGAAGATGACGGGCAAACGGGATTACGTATGGCACGAAGCCAAGCTCAAACCGCAGGCCGACATTTCCTCGCCGTACTACATCCGCATGATCGTCAACAATGCGCCGGGCGTCCTGGCGGCTGTTTCCAAGGTCCTGGCAGAAAACAATATCAGTATCCGCTCCCTCATCCAGAAGGATGAAACGGCAGAAATCGCTGAAATCGTCATCCTCATCGACAAATCGCCAGCAGGCCTGGTCCAGGCTTCGCTCCAGAAAATCGAAGACTTGTCGTGCGTTCGCAAGATTGCGAATGCCATTCGTGTAATCGAGGTGTAAGAAATGACAAAAACGCTGCACGCACAGATCCCGGCCACGTCGGCTAACGTCGGCTCCGGCTTTGATGCCGTCGGGATTGCGCTGACTTTGTACAATGACATTTATTTTACGGAAGAACCGGATAAAGACACGATTACTGTCGAAATCGAAGGTTTGGGAGCCAATTCCCTGCCCCGTAATTTCGATGAGAACATGGTCGGCCAGGCCATGAAGGCCGTGGCCATCAAGAACCGCCAGTCCCTGCCCAAGGGCGGCACACTGCGGCTGGTCAATGCCATTCCGCCGGCCCGCGGCCTGGGAAGCAGTTCGGCAGCCCTCGTCGGCGGCATCCTCATTGGCAACGCCCTGACGGGCAATAAGATGACCCGCGAAGATATGCTGACCATGGCGACCGTCCTGGAAGGCCATCCTGACAACGTGGCTCCTGCCATTTACGGCGGCCTGTCCGTTTCTATCATGGTCGATGGCAAGACCCTGACCAATTCCATCCCCATCGACGATGACCTGTCTTTCATTACGGTCAGCCCGGAAGTCGAAGTTTCGACGGAAGAAGCCCGCAAGGCCCTACCCAAGACCATCGACTACCAGAGCGCCGTCTTCAACGTCAGCCGCGTCAGCTTCCTCGTTTCTTCGCTGTTCACCAAGCAGTACGACCGCATCGCCTATGGCCTGCAGGATAAACTGCACGTGCCCTACCGCCTGCGCCTCATCCCCAGCGGCGAACTGGTCCTCAAGAAGGCCGTCGAAGCCGGTGCCCTGGGCGCTACCATCAGCGGTTCCGGTTCGACGCTCATCGCTTTTGCGACGGATCAGGAAGTGCAGATCATGGACGCCATGATCAACTGCTTCAACGACCACGGCATCGCCGCTACGGGCCATATCCTGAAATGCAGCAATGAAGGAGCGAAACTCGTCGAATGATACAAGACATTGGCAATCACACGTACCATGTCGAATACCACCCTGTGCCTCTGGCGCGGGATGGTATTCTGCTGTCTTATCAGGGCCGCAAGGTCCTGGTCCGGCTGACGGGCGATAAAGAATTCGTCTATCCCCGCCATGCCGACTATGCCGACATCGGAGAAGACCAGTTCCGCTGGCTCTTTGCCGAAGACCGGGCCCAGTTCTACCTGGCGAAGGAAGCCCTGCCGGAACGGGACGGCTTTACCTATGTGTCCATCAATTTCATGCGCGCTGCCCGGCCGCGTTACCTGGCCTTTGCCGGCATCGCCGGCCTGTCCCTGCACAACTGGTACAGCAACCACATCTATTGTGGCCATTGCGGCCGCCCCATGGTGCACAGCGAGAACGAACGCATGGTACACTGCGACCACTGCCACACCATGATTTATCCGCGCATCTGTCCGGCCGTCATCGTCGCCGTCCGCCATGGCGACAAACTGCTGGTCTCGAAGTATGCCGGACGGGAATACAAGAATATCGCCTTGCTGGCCGGTTTTGCCGAAGTCGGTGAGACCATCGAAGAAACGGTCCACCGGGAAGTCATGGAAGAAGTGGGCATCCGTGTCAAGAATCTGCAGTTCTATAAGAGCCAGCCCTGGTGCTTCACGGATACGCTGCTCTTTGGCTTCTTCTGCGACCTCGACGGCGACGATACGCTGAAAGTCGACCACGGCGAACTGGCCACGGCCGGCTGGATCGACCGCAAGGACATTCCGGAAGATACGGAAAAGGCCAGCCTGACCATGGAAATGATGACCCTCTTCAAGCAGGGCGTCTATTGATTTTACGCGGAGTACCTTGACAGGCCCAAGTAAACTTGCTACAATATTTATCACATAAAAGCGATGAGCGGAAGAAGCCTTATTTCTTTTTGTCAGCGAGATGCCGAGTCCGGTGCGAGGGTATCCAAAGAGGGTAGGGCGCGTCACCCGGGAGCTGGCAGGAGGAAAGGCCTGCCCGTGCAGCAGACGTTACCTGTGCCATGAAGCGGTCGCGCAAGCGGCAAATTAGGTGGTACCGCGGAAGATACAGCATTCTTTCGTCCTAAGGAATACCCTTAGGCGAGGGAATGCTCTTTTTTTGTTTTGGAGGGAATACAGATGAAATGGAATAAGGAACAGTTAGGCGCTTATGCACCGAACGACATTGAAATGTCCTGGTATGATTTTTGGGAAAAGAATGGCTACTTCCATCAGGACCCGGATCCGAGCAAAGAACCGTTCAGCATCGTCATGCCGCCGCCGAACGTCACGGGTCAGCTCCACATGGGCCACGCCCTGGACAATACCCTGCAGGATATCCTCGTCCGCTTCAAACGCATGGAAGGCTATAACGTTGCCTGGATCCCCGGCACGGACCACGCCGGCATTGCAACCCAGGTCAAAGTCGAACAGCAGCTGGCCAAAGAAGAAGGCAAGTCCCGCTACGACATCGGCCGTGAAGAATTCCTGAAACGCGTCTGGGCCTGGAAGGAACAGTACGGCAGCCGCATCGAAAAACAGGTCCGCCGCCTCGGATCTTCCTGCGACTGGAGCCGCAAGCGCTTCACCATGGACGATACCTGCGCCCGCGCCGTCCGCGAAGTCTTCGTCACGCTCTATGAAAAAGGCCTCATCTACCAGGGCCAGCGCATCACCAACTGGTGCCCGCACTGCCATACGGCCCTGTCGGATATCGAAGTCGACCATTCCGACGTCCAGGGCCATCTCTGGTACATCAAATACCCTGTCGTCGGCGAAGATGACTACATCATGATCGCTACGACCCGTCCGGAAACGATCATGGGCGATACGGCTGTCGCCGTCAACCCGGCTGATGACCGCATGAAGAAATACATCGGCAAGAAAGTCGTCGTTCCTCTCGTCGACCGCGAAGTCGAAGTCATCGCCGACGATTACGTCGATATCGGCTTCGGTACGGGCGCCGTCAAGATTACGCCGGCTCACGACCCGAACGACTTTGAAATGGGCCAGCGCCACAACCTGGAATCCATCATGATCATGAACCTCGACGGCACGATGAATGAAAAAGCCGGTGCCAAATACAACGGCATGACCCGGGAAGACTGCCGGAAAGCCGTCGTCGCCGACTTGAAAGAATTGGGCCTCCTGGACCACATCGAAGAACTGACCCATGCCGTCGGCCATTGCTCGCGTTGCAAGACGACAGTCGAACCGTTCGTCACCAAGCAGTGGTTCGTCAAGATGAAACCCTTGACTGAAGCCGCCCTCAAGGCCGTCGAAGACGGCAAGACGAAGTTCATCCCTGAACGTTTCGTCAAGACCTATAATCACTGGCTGGAAGACGTCCACGACTGGTGCATCAGCCGTCAGCTCTGGTGGGGCCATCAGATTCCTGTCTGGTACTGCGATGACTGCGGCAAGTCTTCCGTCAGCCGGGAAGACATCACAGAATGTCAGCACTGCCACAGCAAACACATCCATCGCGACCCGGACGTCCTCGATACGTGGTTCAGCTCGGCTCTCTGGCCGTTCTCGACTATGGGCTGGCCCGATAAGACGCCGGATATCCAGCAGTTCTTCCCGACCAGCGTCCTGGTCACGGGCTATGACATCATTTTCTTCTGGGTCGCCCGCATGATGTTCATGACCTGCGAATTCATGAAGGAAATCCCCTTCAAGAACGTCTTCATCCACGGCCTGGTCCGCGATAGCCAGGGCCGCAAGATGAGTAAATCCCTGGGCAACGGCATCGATCCCCTCGGCGTCTGCGAACAGTACGGCGCCGATGCCCTGCGTTTCACCCTGGTCACGGGCAATACGCCGGGCAACGACATGCGCTTCTACATGGAACGCGTCGAAGCGAACCGTAACTTTGCCAATAAGATCTGGAACGCTTCTAAATTCGTCATCATGAACCTCGGTGATTTCGACGAAACCTTCATCCCTGAAGATAAAGACCTGACCCTGGCCGACCGCTGGGTCCTCACATCCTTCAATGAAACCGTCGCCAAAGTCACGGAAGACCTGGATAAATTTGAACTCGGCGACGCTGCCGATGCCGTTTACAACTTCATCTGGAACTCCTATTGCGACTGGTACATCGAACTGGCCAAGAAGCGCCTTTACCAGGCCGAAAGCGAACGGGACAAGCACACGGTCCAGTACGTCCTGGTCTATGTCCTGACGCACACCCTGGAAATGCTCCATCCCTTCATGCCCTTCGTTACGGAACACCTCTGGCAGCACCTGCCTCACGAAGGCGAAAGCATCATCGTTGCTCCCTGGCCGAAGACGCAGGATAAATGGAACTTCCCGGCCGATGCCGCTACGATGAATACCATGATGGAAGCCATCAAGGGTATCCGTAACCTCCGCGCCGAATCGAACGTCCCCATGGGCAAGAAGGCGCCGGTCATCCTGGCTCCGGCTACGGAAGACATGGCTCAGACCTTGAAGACTTACGAAGATTACTTCCATACCCTGGCCTTTGCCGATAAAGTAACCCTCCTCGGTGCGGGCGATGCCAAACCGGAAAATGCCGTCGTCGCCGTTGTCCCGAGCATTGAAGTCTACTTACAGCTCAAAGACCTCATCGACGTCGAAAAAGAAACGGCCCGCGTCCAGAAGGAACAGGAAAAACTCCAGAAGGAAATCGCCCGCCTCGACAAGAAGCTGTCCAACCAGGGCTTCCTCTCGAAAGCACCGGCAGCGGTCGTCGAAAAAGAAAAGGGCAAGCTCGCCGACTACCAGGAAAAGATGGCTGCTTTGACCAAGCGCATGGAAGACCTGGCTAAACTCTAAGAGGCAGCTATGACCTACGAACAAGCAATCGACTATCTGGAATCAGCCAATGTCTTTGGCATCCAGCTGGGGCTCGGCCGTATCCAGGCCTTACTGGAACGGCTGGGCAATCCCCAGAACAACTATAAGACCATCCACGTCACTGGGACCAACGGCAAGGGCTCGGTGACGGCTATGATTGCCTCGGTCCTGACCGAAGCGGGCTTCCGGACGGGCCGCTACACGTCGCCTCATCTGGAAGACTATACGGAACGGATCCATATCGACAACCATGACATTTCCCGTGACGACTTCGCCAAAGCCGTATCCGTCGTCAAAGACGCCGTGACGGCCATGGTCGCTGCCGGCGGGGAAGGGCCGACGGAATTTGAAATGATTACGGCTGCTGCTTTCTGGTACTTCGACTATATCGGCGTCGATTACGCTGTCATCGAAGTGGGCCTGGGCGGCCTCCTCGATTCGACGAACGTCATCGTCCCCGTCGTCTCGGTCATCACTAACGTCGCCATGGACCACATGCAATACTGTGGTAATACGATCGAAGCCATTGCCGAACAGAAAGCGGGCATCATCAAGGAAGGCGTACCTGTCGTCACGACGGCCGATGGGCCGGCTTTGCAGGTCATCGCCCGCAAGGCCTATGAAAAGCACAGCCGCCTCTATGCCCTGGACCACAGCTTCGACGTCGTCGGCAACGCCGGACCGGAAGACCCGGAAGCCGGTCAGATGGTGACGGTCCGGGAAAAATACGGCTTTGCCATTACGACGGTCCTGCCCCTGCTGGGCAAACATCAGCGGACGAATTGCGCCGCTGCCGTCATGACACTGCTCATCTTGGCCCGCCATGAAAAGAAACTGACCCGGACGGTCCTGGAAAACGGCATCCGCCATGTCCAGTGGCCAGGCCGCTTCCAGGTCTTCAAAGCCGGTGACATCGACGTCGTCCTCGACGGCGCCCACAACCCGGCTGGCATCGACACCTTCTGCAAGACTTACGAAGACGTCTTCGCCTCGCGGAAGCGGGTCTTCCTCTTCTCCGTCCTGGCCGACAAAGATTACAGTCAGATGGTACGGGAACTCTTCCACGACGACGATTACGTCGTCTGCGCACCGGCACCGACGCCGCGCTCAGCCGACCCCAAGGCCATGGCGGCCATTCTGCCGTGCAAAGCCGATTGGGCCGGCACCATCGCCGAAGGCCTGGACAAAGCCCTGGCTGCCGTCAAACCGGACCAGGTCCTCTGCATCGTCGGCTCTCTGTACATCCAGGGAGAAGTCCGGAAATACTTCCGGAAGAGATACCATATTGAGTAAGGGCCGAGCGGTCAGCAGCTAGCGGTCAGCCACTAGCCACGAACCACTAACCCCTGATCCCTAGCCCCTAACCCCTGAAAAGAGGCTGTCGCACGTGCGACAGCCTCTTTTCGTTGCGCCTCTGCGCCTTCTTATGGTAAAATGATACATATATTTTACACGGAATGTAAGGAGCGAACGTTATGAAGTGGATGATACGGACCGGCAGTACGCCAGCCGAGCGGGCACGGCTGCGCGTCGTCTATGCTATGGCTGGTACTGTCTTTTTTATGCCGTTGAACTTGTTCATTATGGAAGGCTTTTTCATCATCGCCTTGGGCCTGGGGCTCTATTACTGTAAAAAATATCCCAAACTGCCCCTGCGCCAGTCGCCGTTGTCCCTGCCGGCTGTCGGCTTTGCCCTGGTGGCCTTTCTGTCTCTCGTCGGCTCGCCGCACTTTCTCTTAGGGACGGCTTTCTATGCCTTCACGGTTTTGCAGTACCTCGTGCTCTACTTTGGCATCCTCCTGTTCGTCCGCCATTCCTGGGAACGGCGCCTGCTCTTTTCGACGCTCCTCCTCAGTGCCTTCGTCGTCGCCCTGTACGGCCTGTACCAGTATGCCCACATGCTGACCCTCCACGAGGCCGAATGGGTCGACAACTCAGCCTTTCCCATGCTGCGGCGCCGCATGTACTCGACGCTGTACAACCCTAACTTATTGTCGGCCTTCCTGCTGATTATCATGAGCGCTGCGGCGTCGATGATGATCTGTACCCGCCATCGCTGGCATCACGTCATGTACCTGGCCTTTTTTGCCATCCTGACCCTCTGCCTGATCCTGACCTATTCCCGTGGCGCATGGCTCAGCGTCTGCGCTTTGATTTTCTTTTTCGGCCTCTTTTGGGATAAACGGGTGTGGCTCCTCTTTCTGGCAGGCCCGCTGATCCTGGCTTTCTACCACGGCGGCGTCGCCGACCGCCTGATGTCCATTTTCAGCCACGGCGAAGCGGATACGTCCGTTTCCATGCGCATGGACATGTGGGAGGCAGCCATTGCCATGTTTGTCGACCATCCCGTCCTGGGCATTGGCTGGGGCGCCTTCAAGCATGTCTATCCCGTCTATAATGAATTGATCCAGGAAGCAGGTATCGTCATCTTCCACGCCCATAATATGTACCTCAACATCCTGGCAGAAACGGGCATGGCCGGCCTGGGCTTCGGCTTATGGTTCTTTTTCGGCAATGCCTGGTATGCCATACGCTATGTACGCAGCCATGCGGCCCACACCTTCAGCCGGTCCCTGGCCATGACCCTGGCCGCTGCCGTCTTGTCCCTGGGAATCAGCGGCATGAGCGACTACGATTTATTTAGTACCCAGATTTCACTTACTTTTTGGCTGATGAGTGCCCTTTTTGCTAACATGTATGGCGAAGAATGTGAAAAAAACGATAAAAATAGTTTGCGAAATAATTCACAATGATATATAATAAGTCTGTGACTATTATCACTAGATAAGATGACTTATAGCTATAGGGAATAGCTTGGGACATAGTTGGAGGGTATTATCCATGAGACAGAAAAAGGCAATATCGGATGCTGTCATCGAACGATTGCCGCTGTATTACAGGGACTTGCTATTATTGCAAGACGCGGGAATCGATATCATCTCATCCGAAAAGTTAGGGGAACGGTTGGGTATCACGCCGGAACAAATCCGCAAAGACCTGACCTGCTTTGGGGCTTTTGGGAAAAAGGGCGTAGGCTATTACGTCAGTGAATTATGCCAGCAGATCGTGGAAATCATCGGCCTGCAGCAGCATTGGAAAATCGGTATCGCCGGCATCGGCCATCTCGGCTGGGCCTTGGCGAACTACAAGACTTTCGGACGCTTGGGTTTCCGCACGACAGGCTTGTTCGACGTCGATCACCGCATCATCGGTCAGAACGTCGGCGGCGTCGAAGTCACGCCGATTTCTGAAATGGGCGAAGTCATTCAGCGCGAAGGCATCCAGATCGGTATCATCACGACACCGGCAGCTGTAGCTCAGCAGGTCGCCGACCAGATGGTCGCCGCCGGCATCCGGGGCATCCTGTCCTTTGCACCGCTGCGCCTGACCGTACCGGACGGCATCTTCGTCTTCCGCGAAGACCTGTCCATCGGCTTGAGCCGCATTTCGTACTATTTGACGAATAAGAAAGATTGATGATGACCGTCCGCTATTGGCATGGCGGGCGCCCTTACATTATCTTTATAGTTTGTAGTACAGATAGTTTTTGGGGTGTAGGGGTCGCCACGTGGGCGACCCGTTAGGAATTGGGATGATTTTTCTAACAAACGGGTCGGAAAATCGTACATATCCCAGAGCGGGCTCGCCACGTGCGAGCCCCTACAGCAAAAAGGCTTGTCGCCGTGCGACAAGCCTTTTTCTATGCTATAATATTCGTACATTCCCGATAATTTGTAGAATGAGGTGATACTACTATGGATTCTATCTATGGTTCCTATGGACCGGCTTTGCAGGCTGCTCTGGAAGATATTATCGGCCGTATCCGCGCCTATAGTGACGATATAAAGGCCAAGACCGGGGAAGCGGCTTATGAACACCTGATTTACCGCATCAAGTCCGAAGGGAGTATGCGGGAAAAATGTGACCGCAAGGGCCTGCCTCAGACGGCCTATTCGGCTCTCCACGATATCCGCGATGCCATCGGCATCCGTATCGTCTGTTGTTTCCTCGACGACATCTATCGGGCTATCGACTTCCTGAAAAGTCTCGATGGCGTCCGCGTCGTCGAAGAGAAAGATTATATCCGCCACGTCAAACCGAACGGCTATCGCAGTTACCACGTCATTTTGGAACTGGAAGAGCCTTATGAAGATGTGACCGGCGCCAATCCGGGTCATTTCTATGCCGAAGTCCAGCTGCGCACGATTGCCATGGATTCCTGGGCCAGCCTGGAACATCAGATGAAATACAAGCACGACATCAAGAACCCGGAACTCATCGTCCGGGAACTCAAGCGCTGTGCCGATGAACTGGCTTCGTGCGACGTGTCCATGCAGACTATCCGCAATTTGATCCATGCACAAGAATAAGGGGGAAACGCTATGCGCCTTCTATTAGCTGAAGATGAAAAAGAAATGTCCGCAGCTCTGTCTGCCATCCTGACCCATTCGGGATACGATGTCGATGCCGTCTATGACGGCCAGGCTGCTGTCGAAAAAGCCCTGTCCCAGTCCTATGACTGTATGATCTTCGACATCATGATGCCGAAGAAGGACGGCGTCCAGGCCTTGAAGGAAATCCGCGACAAAGGGAATATGACGCCGGTCATCATGCTGACGGCCAAAGCCGAAATCGACGACCGCATTACCGGCCTCGACGCCGGTGCCGACGACTACTTGACCAAGCCCTTCGCCATGGGCGAACTCCTGGCCCGCCTGCGCTCCCTGACGCGGCGGTCGACGTCCTATGCACCGTCGAAACTCACTGTCGGCAATGTCGAACTCGACGTGGAAGAACAGGAACTGGCCTGCCGCAATTCTATCCGCCTGGCCAATAAGGAAACGAAGCTCATGAAATTCTTCATGGCCAACGCCGGCAAAACCCTGTCGACGGCCCAGATCTTCGATAACGTCTGGGGCGATGAAGAAGACGACGTCGATGAAGGCATCGTCTTCCTTTACGTCTCGTATTTACGGGAAAAGCTCGAAGCCGTCCAGGCCGACATTGAAATCGTCGGCCAAAGAGGGCAGGACTATGTCTTGACCGTGAAAGAAGCGTCTGCGGAGGGGTAGACCATGAATATGATCAAGCGCCTGCGCCGTAAATTCATTATCATGGCGACAATCGGCGTCCTCGTCGTCCTCGGCGGCGCCCTGGGCCTCATCAATACCATCGCCTATATGCGGATGAATCAGCAGGTCATGTCGGTCCTGACCTATATCATCCATAACAACGGCGCTGTGCCCCAGAAAATCGGCGGCGACGATGGCAGTTTCTTCAGCGACCCGTCATGGACCGAAGAGACGCCGGAATTTGCCTACCAGATACGCTTTTTCAGCGTCCTCGTCAATGCCGGCGGCTATGCGGAAAAAATCGACATCCAGCACATCGCTTCGTTTTCTGAAAAAGAAGCCATCGACTATGCCCGGACGACTGTCGCTGAGGCGCGGGAAAACGGGACGAAACAGGGCTTTTTCAAAAAGAACCGGGCCAGTTATGCCTATATGATTCAGCCCAACGACGACGGCAGCTTCCTCATCGTCATCCTCGACTGTACGCGCGACGTCGCCGCCGTCGCCTCGTTCATGCGCTATTCGCTCTGGTTTGGCCTGGGCTGCGTCATCTTATATGTCATCATCCTGGCAGCCATGTGCAACGTCGCTATCCGTCCCTTTGTGCGCAACATGGAGAACCAGAAGCGTTTCATCACTAACGCCGGGCACGAACTCAAGACACCGATTGCCATCATCTCGGCCAACGCCGAAGCCATTGAGATGCTCAATGGCCAGAGCCAGTGGACGGACAGCATCCTCAAGCAGGTCCGCCGCCTGTCCAACCTGATCCAGGACCTCATCATGCTGTCCAAGATGGGCGAACGATCCCAGGTCGACCTGGTCATTACCGACGTGAACTTGTCGGAAACGGTCCATGCCGTAGCCGACTCCTTCCAGCAGCTGGCCATTGACGCCGAAAAGACCTTGACGACGGCCATTGCCGACGGCATCCACGTCAAAGGCGACAGTAAGTGCCTCTATGAACTGGTCAACATCCTCGTCGACAATGCCGTCAAGTATTGCGACGACAAAGGGACCATCGACGTCTCCCTGCGCCGGGGCCGCCTGGGGAAGGGGGCTGTCGTCGCCGTGACCAACACCTATGCCGACGGGGCCAATGTGGACTATTCCCGCTTCTTTGAACGCTTCTACCGCGGCGATACGTCCCATAACAGTCAGAAGGCCGGATACGGCATCGGCTTGTCCATGGCCGAAGAATTGACGAAACTCATGGGCGGCAAGATCAATGTATCCTATAAGGCCCAACGTATAACGTTTACTGTCCGGCTGGGCTGATTTTCCCTATAGGGAAAGGCCGCAACCTGTGCTATAATGTGACCAACATCACTTTTACTCAGGGGGAAGATATTATGGAAATGCAAATGGAATATATCCGAAAATTACCGGAACCACAGGAACTGATGGAACAATTTCCCATCGACGACAAGGTCAAAGCCGTCAAGGCGAAACGGGATGAAGAAATCAAGAACATCCTGACCGGCCAGGACGACCGCTTCCTGCTCATCATCGGTCCCTGTTCGGCCGACAATGAACCGGCTGTCCTCGATTATATCCATCGCCTGGTCAAGGTCCAGGAACAGGTCAAAGATAAAATCTTTATCATCCCGCGCGTCTACACCAGCAAACCCCGTACCATCGGCGTCGGCTATAAGGGCATGCTCCATCAGCCGGACCCGGAAGGCAAGGAGGACATGCTGGGCGGCATCATCGCCATCCGTGAAATGAATGCCCGCGTCGTCCGCGAAACGGGCTTTACCTGCGCCGAAGAAGTCCTCTATCCGGAAATCTTCCGTTACTTGTCGGACCTCTTGTCCTATGCCGCCGTCGGTGCCCGGTCCGTCGAAGACCAGTTCCACCGCATGATCGCCAGCGGCGTCGGTATCCCTGTGGGCATGAAGAACCCGACATCCGGTGACATTTCGGTCATGCTCAACTCCATCGAAGCCGCCCAGCACACGCAGGATTTCCTCTTCCGCGGCTGGGAAGTCCGCACCAAAGGGAACCCGCTGGCCCATGCCATCCTGCGCGGTTACGTCGACAGCTTCGGCAACAGTATGCCTAACTACCATTATGAAAACCTCCAGCGCCTGTACGAAGCCTATGGCAAGCGGGACCTGTCCTATCCGGCCGTCATCGTCGACGCCAACCATGCCAATTCGGGCAAGAAATACCTCGAACAGATACGCATCGCCAAAGACGTCATCCACAGCCGCAAGCACTCGGCCGACATCAAACAGCTGGTCAAGGGCTTGATGATCGAAAGCTACATCGAAGACGGCAATCAGAAAATCAGCGAAGGCACCTATGGCAAATCCATCACCGACCCCTGCCTGGGCTGGGAAAAATCCGAACGCCTCATCTACGACATGGCAGAATTGCTGTAATTAGTGGCTCGTGATTCGTTTTTGCGGTCTTATAGCCGCACTGTAGGAGCTTCTCTATAGTTTGTAGTACGGAGTTTGTAGTTTGTAGAAGAGGGCCTTAAATTTAAAACCAACCCCTAGCCCCTAACCACTAGCCACTAGCCACTAAAAAAATCGCTGTCGTACGTGCGACAGCGATTTTTTTTAAAAAGTATCCAACAATACATATCCTTTACCGCGCAGGAACGTTTCCGTTTCCATTTCGCGGGTCTTGAAGATGGCGACCGGTGTGCCGGCCTGGCGGTTATAGGAAATATACAAGTAGTCAATGGAAATATTGGCCTGGCGGAGGCTGTCGAGGATTTTGTCCAGACAGCCCGGCGTATCGCCCATTTCGACGGCGACGACTTTGTCCATATGACATTGGTAGCCGGCTTCCTGCAATTTCGAGACAGCCAGTTCCGGATTGGTGACGATGAGGCGGATGATGCCGAATTCTGCGCTGTCATTGGCCAGCATGGTGTAGATATTGATATTGGCATCGGCTAAGACCGACGTCATCTTGCGCAAGGCGCCCTTCGTGTTTTCAGCGAATACAGAAACTTGATTGAGCATAAATCGAAATCCCCCTTGGTGATAAAATATTGTGACGTTGTCCCCATTTTACCATAAAAAGACAGGCTTGTAATGGAGATGGGATTTGTTAAACGTTTCAGAATGGGCGAGTCATGATATAATAAAAGCATAGGAACTATGTTTTTTACGATACGAGGTGAGGGCTATGCCAGCTCGATTGGTCATCTTCTTATTTTTACTGCTCACAGGCACTGCCAAACTCTATATGTGGCTCGGCGTCACGGACCCCTTGAAAGCCGTCATCGCGGCGACCCTGACGACCTTTGTCATCATCTGTGGCCTGCGGCGGAGCGGCCAGAAACAGGCCGAACAAAAAGAACAGGAAAAGACAGCGGCAGCTGAAAAAGAAAAAATCCAGTCGGCCCAGGAACCCGTAAAGACGAAACATCGACTCGATGCCGACGATGCGGCCTTCCTGTCAGCCGTCGGCACAGGCCTTATCCTGCACGAACTCCACGAACGGAACAAAGAACAAGAACGGGCCGAACGCGATTACGACGGGAATTGGGATAACCCCGATGATGACAGCCAGTACGACGATAGCCAGTATGACGATAGTCAATACGACGATTGGGAGTGATGGAGATTTCACAGGCGGCCGGTCGCCTCGGACTCAGATGCGGCTTCGCCGCGACAGACTCAGGATTTGATTACGACCGTATGCCATTTGTCATAAATTCTGTCCGTACATAGGATTCACGGCGGGACGCCTTTGCAGGACTTCCCCTACGATATCGCATACAGGCGATAAAAATTATGCGGCTGTATGCCGCATCCGTAGGGGCTGTCCCAAGCCTTTTTGGCCCGTCAGGTGCCGACCGTCGGGAGGTGCAGGACGGCTGCCAAAACGGACAGCTGTGGCTGGGCAGCCCGCTGTGAGATTTAGTCATAGACTATTTTGATATAATTGCGGGCTGTATGCTTTTTGTTCGCAAGGTGTTGACTATAAGAAAACGCAAGGCAGTTGTTAAAACGGACAGTAGAAGTGGTAATTCGTATAATATTTTCTGTAATATCATCCGTTGGGAATAGGGCGGCTTAAAACATTTAATTGCAGGTAATGCAAATTCTTCTATGGGAAATGCCGTTTTTGAAGAAAAAAAGCATATTATAAAATGAGTAATTTTGTCCTTACTTCTACTCTTATTGAGCCGAAAACGACTGAAATCAAAACCGGACCAGAAGCACAGTTATACGAGATGATTAATCAAAATGAAAAACAGTATGGAGTAAAGGAAAAATATTGGACAAAGGATTTGATTGATAAGCGTAGTCATGATATTGCTAGTTTCATGTACAACATACTAATAAAGAAAATTTGATAGTAAGGTGGTTACCTATGAAAAAATTCAATGTCACCGTCGAAGAACGAGTCAGTCAGAATTTTGTGATTCAAGCGGATTCGCAGGAAGAGGCAGAGGAATTGGCGCGAAAACTATATAAAAATGGGGACTTGGTGTTGGAACCGGGGAATTTGCTGGATGTGTCTTTTAGCGCCACGGATTTGAAATGATGGTGCGCCATTCATCCTGAATTTTGGCCATGCACGGGATTCGCGGCGGGACGCCCTCCGGGACGTCCCCTACAGAATCGCATACAGGAGATGAAAATAAACGCTGGTCACAGATTGTAGAAAAAATACACGGCCAGAGGCCTTGTGCGTAGGGGACGTCCTTTAACCTCTCAGACCGCCTTTGGCGGCCAGCTCCCCTATAAAGGGAGCCTTGTGCGGCCCGTTGCGAGATGTGATTATAGTCTATTCTGGTATAATGATAGGTTTTTACGAGCCACGAGACACCAACCACGAGCCACTATTTTTTCACGAGCCGAGGGTCACTCGAGGCGATGTCGTCATTCTGAGTTTGTTGCCGCGTAGCGGCCTCTGAGTCCGATGGCGGCCTGCGAACTGCGGCCTGCGACCGGCGTCTTATGTCCCCCTTAACAATCTTATCGCTAATGTGGTATAATATCCTATTACGGATAACTTTATCTCATTAGCGATTTTTTTTGAAGGAGGATTTTTTGGATGCGGCCTTTTGTTCATTTGCATGTCCATACTCAATACAGTTTGTTCGACGGCTTGTGCAAGATTCCTGATATGGTGAAGCGCGCCAAGGAGCTGAATATGCCGGCTGTGGCGATTACGGATCATGGCAATATGTACGGTGTCATTTATCTGTATAAGGAAGCCGTAGCCCAAGGCATCAAGCCGATTCTGGGGTGTGAAGTGTATATGACCCGGGGCAGCCGTTTTGAAAAGAAGACGAAAGAACGGCTCTGTCACTTGATTTTGCTGGCCAAAGACAATAAGGGCTATCACAACCTCATCAAGATCGTGTCCAAAGGTTTTGTCGATGGGGAAAATAATTACCACAAGCCCCGCGTCGACTACGATTTGCTCGAACAGTATCATGAAGGCCTCATCGCCATGAGTGCCTGCATCGAAGGCCACATCCAGCAGGATATCCTCAATCACAATGAAGAAGGGGCCAAGCGGACTTTGGACCGACTGGTTTCGATTTTTGGCAAGGATGATTTTTACTTGGAAGTCCAGAACCATGGGATTCCGGAAGAAAAGACAGTCCGCACGGTATTCAAGCGCTGGTCCCAGGAATATGGCCTGAAGCTGGTGGCTACCAACGATTATCATTACATCGACCCCAGCGATGCAGCCGCCCAGGAGGTCAAACTCTGTATTTCTACGGGCAGTACCCTCGATGACCCGTCGCATTTCCGCTTTTATAATAATGAATTTTATATGAAGAGCGGCGACGAAATGGCCGACCTCTTTGCCGACATGCCCGAAGCCCTGGATACGACGCTGGAAATCGCCGATAAGTGCAACGTCGAGATTTCTTTCAGTGAGCGCCATCTGCCGCAGTTCCCCGTACCCAAGGGGGAAACGGATTCGTCCTATCTGCGCAAGCTCTGCGAGCAGGCCCTGCCGGAAAAATACGACCCCATTACGCCGGAAGTCCGTAAACGGCTGGACTATGAATTGGGCGTCATCGACACTATGGGATTCCCGTCGTACTTCCTCATCGTCTGGGACTATGTCAAATACGCCAGGGACCATGAAATCCCCGTCGGGCCGGGCCGCGGCTCGGCAGCTGGCTCGGTCGTCGCGTATTTGCTGGGCATTACCGGTCTGGACCCGCTCAAGTACGACCTCCTCTTTGAACGATTCCTCAACCCAGAACGCGTCACTATGCCGGATATCGACATGGACTTCTGTTATGAAAACCGGGGCCGCGTCATCGATTACGTTACCCGGAAATACGGTGTCGACCACGTCTCGCAGATCATCACTTTTGGGACCTTGGCGGCCAAAGCCGTCCTGCGTGATGTCGGCCGCGTCCTCGACATCCCCTTGAGTGAAGTGAACCGCATCGTCAAGATGGTGCCTAACGAATTGGGCATGACCCTCGACAAGGCCTTGAAGATGAGCAAGGAATTCCGCGAGGAATATGAACAGAATGCGACGGTCCACCGCCTCGTCGATTTCGGTAAATCCCTGGAAGGCCTGGTCCGCCATTCGTCGACTCACGCAGCGGGCGTCGTCATCTCGGCGGCTCCTGTCGACGACTACGTGCCGGTCCAACATTCCAAGGAAGGCGATTTGACGACACAGTATGAAAAGGACCTGGTCGAAGAACTGGGCCTGCTCAAAATGGACTTCCTGGGCTTGCGGACGCTGACCGTCATCGGTGATGCCGTCAAGATGATCAAAAAGGACCACGGCATCGACCTGGACATCAATGCCATTCCCCTGGATGACCCGGAAACGTGCCGGCTCCTGACCGAAGGCGATACGGCCGGCGTCTTTCAGATGGAATCGTCGGGCATTACCAACCTGGTCAAGGAACTGGCGCCGAAGCACTTTGAAGACATGATCCCGCTCGTCGCCCTCTACCGGCCGGGCCCTTTGGGCAGCGGCATGGTCGATGATTTCATCAAGGGCAGTCACGGTGAAAAGAAAGTCACCTACCTGCACCCGCTGCTGGAGCCGATCCTCAAGGATACATACGGCGTCATCCTCTACCAGGAACAGGTCATGCAGATCGCCTCGGTCATGGGCGGCTTTTCCCTGGGACAAGCTGATTTGCTGCGCCGTGCCATGGGCAAGAAAAAGGAATCCATCCTGGTCGCCCAGCGGGCTAATTTCCTGGAAGGGACGCGAAAGAACGCCATTCCCGACGACATTGCCAACAAGGTATTCGACCTCATGGTATATTTCGCCGGCTATGGTTTCAACAAGTCCCATTCGGCAGCTTATGCCTACGTAGCCTGGCAGACGGCGTACCTCAAGGCTCATTATCGGCCGGAATTCATGGCGGCGACTATGACCAGCATGATCAACGATGTCAGTAAAATCAGTTACTACGTTGCAGAATGCCGCCGTCACGGCGTCCAGGTCCTGTCGCCCGATGTCAATGCCAGCGTATCCATGTTCTCCGTCCAGGACGGGGCCATCCGTTTCGGTTTGTCCGGTGTCAAGAGCGTCGGCGCCAACGCCATCGAAGCCATCGTCAAGGCCCGCGAAGAAGGCGGACCATTCACGTCGCTCGGCGATTTCTGCAGCCGCGTCGATTACCACATCGTCAACAAGCGGGCCCTGGAAAGCCTCATCAAATGCGGGGCTATGGATTCTTTTGGCAAGAAGCGGTCCCAGCTCATGGCCGTCATCGACCAGGCCATCGCCATGGGGTCCCTCAGTCAGAAGGACTACGCGTCGGGTCAGATGGGGCTCTTCGACGATGCCGAAGATGTCATGACGGAACTGGAATATCCGGATATCGAGGAATATCCCATTGAAATGCGCCTGGCCATGGAAAAGGAATACGATGGTTTTTATTTCAGCGGCCATCCCCTCAATAAATATAAGGACATTATGAAGAAATTGACGCCCTTGTCGGTCCTCTATGGGGAAGACGGGCGGCAGTACGATGGCAAGATGATGCGCATCGGCGGCCTGATTACGGCCAAGAAGCAGGTCATGACCAAGCGAAATGAACAAATGGCCATCATCACCGTCGAAGACTTCACCCATACCGTATCGGTCGTCGTCTTCCCTAAGACCTATGCCCGCTATCAGCAGGCCGTTGCCGTCGATATGGCCGTCGCCATCCGCGGCCGGGCCGATATCAACGACGATAGTATCCAGATCCTGGCAGAAGAAGTGAAACCGTTGGACCAGGAAAAGGGAGAACCCGTGCGGGCTGCTGCCGTATCGCCGGCAGCAGCCCGCCAGGCTGGCGACTATTGGCATCCCGGTATGGGCGCCAAATTATTCATCAAGATTCCGGCCCACTTGGAACGGACCGATTTGGCCGGCCGTATCGGCCAGGTCCTGGAACAACATCCGGGACCGGTCAAGGTCTACTTCCACCTCATGGGCAGCCGCAAGACCATCTTGACCAAGGAAAAGTATTGGGTAGAAACGACAGAAGACCTGCGGCAAAAACTGCAGGTCATGCTGGAACCGCGGTCCCTGGTTGTGCAGTGAGGCGTAATAACTTAAAAGGGCTTGTCGCATGTGCGACAAGCCCTTTTGTCATTTCCCCGGATCAGCCATGATTTTGGCCAGGACGACGCGGTATTTATCATTGTATTTTCGCATGCAGTCGTTGATGTCGCGGCGGATGCGGGCGATGTTTTCGACGTTATATTCTGCCGGCGGGATGTGGATGTCACAGATGACATTGAGCCGGGCATGGCCTGAGGTGATGCGCAGGTGATCCGTGTGATAGCGGGGATATCTTTCGTGGACGATTTTATCCAGGACGTGGCGGACGTCGTTGATCTTGTGGATGTCTGTGCAGAGCGGGTCCATGTGGATATTGACTTCCATATGGTACTTGTCCTGCAATTCGTCTTCCAGGACGTCTAAGGCGGCGTGGACTTCGACGAGGTCAGCCTTGTCCGGGACTTCGGCGTGAATCGAGCCGAACATGCGGCCCGGGCCGTAGTCATGGATGCGGATGTCGTGGACGCCGACGACGTATTTGCATTTCAAGGCCGTATCGACGATTCCCCGGACGAGTTCCGGGTCCGGCGCTTTGCCCAGGAGGATGTTGATGACGTCTTTGGCAATGCCGTAGCCGGCGTACATGATCATCAGGCCGATGGCCGTGCCGGCAGCGGCGTCGATGGGCAGCGTCGTGAACTGCTGGGCAATGGTAGCGACCAGGACGCCCGTCGTAGCGATGGCATCGGTGATGCTGTCGGCAGCTGTCGCATCGTTGACGCCGGAATTGATTTTCTTGCCGATATAGCGGTTATAGATGCACATCCAGACCTTGACGGCGATGGAGATGACGAGGACGCCGATGCTCCAATAGGAGAATTCCATGTCTTCTGGTTCAAAGAATTTGCCAATCGACGTTTCGCAGAGCTTGTAGCCGACGACGAGGATGATGATGGAAATGGTCAGCGATGCCAGGTATTCAAAGCGGCCGTGGCCGAAGGGATGTTCCTTGTCTGGCGGCCGGTTGCTCAATTTGGCACTGATGATGGAAATGAATGACGAACCCATGTCGGTCAGGTTGTTGAAGGCATCGGACAAGATACCGATGCTGTTGCTCATCATGCCGACGAGGAATTTGCTGACAAAGAGGAAGAGGTTACAAATAATGCCTAAGATGCCGCCGAGGATACTGTATTGTTCACGGACGTGTTTGTCATCGGTATCCTCATAGTTCTTGATGAAGCGGCGGATAATGAATTCGATCATGTGAAATCACCCAGCTTTCTGATTCCCTTCATTATAGCAGAGATAGGGCGAGATACAAGTAATAACGAGAAAGAAATTGAGAATAAAAGAAATGCGAAAAAATCATAATATTATCGAAAATGGGAATAGTTATTGAGTATTTTGCCAGGAAGAATTGCAATTACTTTATTTTTTTATATAATAGTATAGTGACTCAAAATGATAAGTTCATAAAGTATATGACAAGGAGGGTGTATGGATATACGAAAAGCACTTATTTTTGATATGGATGGGACCATGTTTGATACGGAACCCATTTCTTATCGCTGTTGGCGGGACGTATCAACCCGGTATGGTTTTGACCTGGACCGCTCGGTGTTCGACTGCATGCTGGGACGGGACAATCTGCGCATCCGCGCTATTTGTGATGACGCCTTCGGTCCGGATTATCCCTATGACGATATTTGTCGGGAAAAGGTGGCCTTGCAGCTGGAATATTACCGCAGCCATGCTATTCCCATCAAGCCGGGCCTGCTCCACGTCCTGCACTACGCCCGGGAAGAAGGGATTGCCTGCGCCGTCGCTTCGTCGTCACCGCGGACACTGATTGAATATTTATTAGATAAAACGGGTGTAGCTCCCTTCTTTTCCGTCGTCCAGAGCGGGGAAGAAGCGGCCCATGGCAAGCCGGATCCGGATGTGTTTCTCATGGCCTGCGACAAAGCCCGTGTTTCACCGGACCAGGCATTAGTACTGGAAGATTCAGAGAGCGGCATCCTGGCCGCCCATGCTGCGGGAATCCCATCTATCTGGATCCCCGATTTAATTACTATTCCCAAAGACGTACAAGACCTGGCCTGGACATGTTGTCACAGCCTGGAAGAAGTTCCAGGACTGCTGGAGAAAGGGGATTCATAATATGACACAGACAAAGCGAAGCCGCTGGCTTTTGCTCATGACCGTATTTTTAGGGATGCTGGCAGCTATTGCACCGCTGTCGACGGATATGTATCTGCCAGCCCTGCCGTCGATGATGACGGCCTTTGGCGTGACGCCGTCTGTCATCCAGCTGACCCTGACGGCTTCCATGGCCGGCATGGCCTTGGGGCAGATCGCCGTCGGTCCTATCAGTGATGATAAGGGACGCCGTCTGCCTTTGATGGTCGGCATGGCTGTTTTTACCTTGTCGACGGTGGGCTGTATTTGGTCGCCGTCCATTCAGGTCTTCCTCATCTTCCGGCTCATCCAGGGCTGTGCCGGTGGTGCCGGTATCGTCTTGTCCCGGGCCATTGCCCGCGACATCTGCAAGGGCAGCGCCTTGACGCGGCTCTTTGCCATGCTCATGCTGGTCAACGGTATCGCGCCTATCCTGGCACCGGTCATCGGCGGCCAGATCCTGCGCTTTGCGCCGTGGGAAGGCGTCTTCCTCTTTATTGCCATTGTCGGGCTGATCCTGACCGTATCGGCCGGTTTGATGCGTGAAACCCTGTCGCAGCGGCGCCGCGTATCCGGCGGCATGGCAGCCAGTATGAAAAGCTTTACGGCCCTGTTCCGTCAGCCTTATTTCATGGGGCATTGTATCATGCAGTGCTTTTCCTTTGCCGCCTTTTTTGCCTATATTTCCGGATCATCCTTTGTTTTCCAGAACGTCTACGGCGTATCAGCTCAGGCTTTCAGCCTCATCTTTGGCATCAATGGTGTCGGCCTCATGATCAACGGTGCCGTTACGGGCCGGTTGACAGGCCGCATTGCTGACTGGAAACTCCTTCGGTTTTCCCTGTGTCTGGCCGCTGTCGGCAGCGTGGCCCTGCTGGCAGCCTTCAGTACCGGCATGCCGCTGCCGGTCATCATGGTCATTCTCTTCTTGACCGTATCGACGCTGTCCATGATGAGTACCAGCAGTTTCTCCATGGCCATGCAGGACCAGGGACGCAGCGCCGGCAGTGCATCGGCCCTCATCGGTTTCTTCTCCATGATCAGCGGTGCCGTCATGGCCCCAGTCGTCGGCATCGCTGGCGACCATACGGCCATCCCCATGGGCATCGTCATGGTCATCGGCGAAATCGGCGCCCTCCTGACCTTCTATGCCTTGATCTATCCGCGACATAGAAAAGAACGTTGATCCTTTGTAGAGGCTCGCACGTGGCGAGCCCGCCGGGGATATGCGAGATACTTGTAAACTTGATTTGTGTGAGCGGGCGTCCCACGTGGACGCCCCTACAGAAAAAGGAGCTGTCGTATTACGACAGCTCCTTTTTTTCATATATTCCGTGCGACGAGTTTTTCGAGTGGTTCGTCTGGCCGCTGGAAGGGGATATCCGGTTTTTCTGCCAGGTAATCCAGGGCAAAGCCCAGGCAGGTGGCAGCGCCGTAGGTCAGGCCGTCTTCGTCGAGGTCGAATTCCGGCGTGTGGTGATTGGCACCGCAGCCTTTTTCTTTGTTTTCGATGCCCGTAAAGGTCAGGACGCCGGGATAGAGGCGGGACGTGATGGCAAAAGTTTCCGAAGCCATCCAGGGCGTGCAGTCCGTCAGGGCGTCGGCGCCGATGTACTTTTCGACGGCTTTTTCGGCGATAGCCACGCAGACCGGGTTGTTCTGGACTTCAAAGAGCGGTTCTGGCATGTGCAGGATGTCGTAACGGCAGTCATAGGTCTGGCAGGCATTGGCCAGGATGCGCTTGAATTCTTCGTAGAAGCGCTTGCCGGCATGGTCGTAGCTGAAGAAGCGGCACGTACCGGCAAAGGTCAGGCTGTTGGGGATGACGTTGAGGACGTCGCCACTGTGCAGGCTGCCGATGGAGAAGGTCAGACATTCTTTCGGCGGGACGGCCCGCATCCGCAGGGCCTGCATGTTGCCGTAGAAGTCATGGAAACAGTCGATAGGGCTTTCAGCCAGATCCGGCCGGGAGCCGTGGCCGCCGTGGCCGTCAATGCGGATCTCAAAGCCGAAGCCGCCGGCCATGGGCGCTTCGTGGCAGATAGAGACTTTACCTGCCGGGATGTCCCAGCGGACGTGGGTCGCATAGCAGGCGTCGATATGCCAGGGGCTTTCTGTTTCCAAATAGCGCAGGAGATATTCCAGAGGGCCCGATTCTTCTTCGCCCCGTTCAAACATCAAGACGACGGTTCCGTCCCACTGGTCTTTCCAGCGCTGGAGGCATTTTGCAGCCATGAGCTGCATGGCCATATGGCCGTCGTGACCGCAGGCGTGCATGACGCCGTGATTCTGAGAGCGGCAGACGCGCGGGCATGATAAGTTCCGTTCGCCTTCTTCGATGGGCAGGGCATCGACGTCAGCCCGTAAGAGCAGCGTCTTGCCAGGGCCTTTGCCGTCGATCCAGGCGATGAGGCCGCCCTTGTCGACCAGGCGGTAAGAAATGCCATATTCCTCCAGCTTTTTGGCAATATAGGCCAGGGTCTGGTCTTCCTTTTTGGACAGTTCCGGATGTTCGTGGAAATGGCGGCGCAAGGCGACGAGTTCACCTTGTTCTTTGCGTACTTCTTCGAGAATATCGATCATCTTTGCTTCCCCCTCTGTGTCATTCTTCAATCCCTATGCGGGCGGCAAGGCCCCGGTCAAAGGGATGCTTGATTTTCTTGATTTCTGAGACGTAATCGGCCAAGTCCAGGAGGGCCGGACTGGGATCGCGGCCAGTCAGGACGACTTCCGTATGGGCTGGTTTGTCCTTTAAGAAATCGAGGACCTGCTCTTCCGGGACGAGGCCCAGGGCGCAGGCGCCGACGAGTTCGTCGCAGACGGCCAGGTCGGGATGGTGCATTTCGCAGAAGTCCCGGACTTTTTGCAACAATGCCGTCTGGGCCTCACAGGTGGCCTGTTTTTCGGCGTCAGTCATCTGAAAGGTGAATTTCAGGATGGCTTTGCCCCGCAGAACCGTGACCTGCGGCAGGGCCTTGAGAGCCTCCAGCTCGCCTGTCGGCCGGCCCTTGAGGAACTGGGCGAAAAGAATCTTGCCGCCCCGGCCGGCACAGCGCAGGACCAGGCCCAGCGAGGCCGTTGTCTTGCCCTTGCCGTCGCCGCAATATATATGTATTAAACCCGTATCCATCATATCACCTCTCATTAACTGTTCCATTCACTATACTGTGGCGGGCGCTCCACGTGGGCGCCCCTACGGGGGTTATTATACCATAATCAAAAAATGGCAGGTAGTGGTCAGGCCCATCCATTCGTGATATAATATAACATCAGTTAATTTTTTTTAGAAAGGAAGGCCGGGAAGATGGAAGAACGAGCCCGACAGCTATTGACAGCTTTAGAGGATGCAGGCTTTGAAGCCTATGTCGTCGGCGGTGCCGTGCGCGACCTGCTCATGGGAAAAGAACCGCACGACTATGATATCGCCACCTCTGCCCGGCCTGATGATATCCGGGCCGTCGCCGCCAAAGAGGACTGGCACACCGTCGAGATCCACGGCGAAGCCTTTGGCATCGTCGTTGTCGTCATTGCCGGCCAGACTTTTGAAGTCGCGACTTTCCGCGGCGAAGCCTATGGCGAGGACAGCCACCGGCCGGATACGGTCTGGTATGCTGATACATTGCGCGAAGATGTCCTGCGCCGTGATTTCACCGTCAACGCCATGGCCATGGATTGCCGCGGCGATATTTACGACTACGTCGGCGGTCAGAAGGATTTGCGCAGGAAACGGCTGGTCACCGTCGGCAATCCGGTCCGCCGCTTCCAGGAAGACGCCCTGCGGTTGTTCCGGGCCTGCCGCTTTGCGGGACAGCTCGATTTCATGGCTTCGAAAGATCTCGTCAAAGCCATGCCCCTGGCCTTTGGCCGCGTCCCCGGCCTGTCCCTGGAACGAGTCGTCAACGAAATGGACCGCCTCATGGTCACGCCGGCGGCGTACCGGGGACTGGACATCCTTGTCCGCACCGGCCTCGGCGCCTGCTCATGCCGCCAGAAGGTGAACGGCTGTTATGAAGCCGTGCCGATACTGCCGGAATTGAGTCATCTGCCCGACACGCCGCAGTCGAAACCGTTCCATCTCTTCGATGCCTGGGTACATACCCTGGCGACCGTCGCCAACACGCCGCCGGATCTGACCATCCGCTATGCAGCCTTGTTTCATGATATTGCCAAAGGCCTGCCCGGTATCCGCGGCGTCCATAAGGGCCGCTATACCGATTACGGCCACGATGCCAAGGGCGCAGAACTGGCCGAAGCCATCCTGTTGCGCTGGCACAAGAAACCGGCCTTTGCCCAGCGCGTGGCCTGGCTGGTCAAGACGCATATGAAATTCCATTTCTTTGCCAATACGGCCGAAGGCGACGTCGAGAAATGGCTTCGCCATGAAGCCCTCGATGGCCCTTTCCATCGGACTGAAGAACTCGTCGAAGCCGTCGGCCAGGCTACGGCCGTGGCCTGCGGCGATATTTTAGGCTGCGGCCATGCCGACGCCAGCACAGAAGGGACAGAATCCTTCGGGGCTTATATGGCCATGCTGGCTGAGGCCATGCCAGTCAGTACCAAGGACCTGCACTACGACCGGCGGATTCCCGACACGTGCGGCCGCCGTACAGGCGACTGCCTGCGGATCCTCTTGAAACGGGTCCAGAACCAGGACCTGGAAAATGAGGCTGATGTACTGGCCGATGCAGCCCGGCGCTGGATGAAGCGCCATGAAGGGGAAGGGCATCATGAATAAAAATGAAAAGAACCTGACCCATCGCATTTGCAGCCGCATGGTCATTTGCATGGCTATTTTGGCGGCCATCGGCTTTGGCACCGTTACCCGCTTGTTTATAGAGCAAGTCATCCATCATGACAAAAACGTGGCCTCTGCCCAGGAACAGAGTCAGATTGAACGGAACCTGCAATCGCCGCGGGGCATGATCCTCGACCGCAATGGCAAGGTCCTGGCCATCAGCGAGATGTCCAAGTCACTCTATGCCGACCCGACCATGCTCAATGAAGACCCGGCTCTGGTAGCCGATTTACTGGCGCCTTATCTCCGCATCTCGAAGGATGAAATCGAACGGCGCCTGAAAGAAGATACGGCCTTCGTCTGGCTCGACCGCCAGATGGACCACGAAAAATATGAAGCCGTCGAATCGCTCATCAAGGAAGAAAAGCTGCACGGCCTGGCTTTCCGCGATGAAAACCGCCGTTTCTATCCGAACGGTTCGATGGCTGCCCAGGTCATCGGTTTTGTCGGTGAAAATGACCACGGCCTGGAAGGCCTGGAAATGATGCTGGACGATGAAATCCGCGGCAGCAAACAGACTTTCCGCCTGCAGACCGATAACCATAACATCCCTGTCTTTTCGTCAGCCCTGGAACGGATCCTGCCCAACAAGGAACGGTCCGTCTGCCTGACTTTGGACAGTACCATCCAGTACGTCGCCGAAAAGGGCCTGGACGGCATCATGGCCCGCAGTCATCCTCAAGGTGCATCCATTATTGTCATGAATCCTAAGACCGGTGAGATATTGGCTATGGCCAGCCGGCCTACGTATGATCCCAATGATTACAGTAAGGGAAATAAAGAAGCTTACAAGAACCGGGCTGTCGTCAATGTTTACGAACCGGGATCGACTTTTAAGCCCCTTATGGCCGCCGCTGCCCTGGATTCAGGGAAATGGCATATTGGTGATGTCTATCACGACACAGGCTCCGTCCACGTCGCCGACCGGACGATTTACAACTGGGACCACAAGGGCATGGGCGACGTGACCTTGCGGGAAATCATCATGTATTCCATCAATACCGGCATGGCCCATGTCGCCGTGACGACAGGCGGCAAGACGCTGACCGATTACGCCCGCCGCTTTGGCTTCGGGACGATTACGGGCATCGAATTGTCCGGTGAACAAGAGGGCATCCTGTTCGATCCCGATAAGATGTCCATCGTCGATACAGCCACGATGGGCATTGGTCAGAGCGTCGCCGTCACGCCCCTTCAGATGGTACAGGCCTTCAGTGCCATCGCCAATGAAGGCCATATGATGAAACCTTTCCTGGTCAAGGAAATCGATAATCCTGACGGTTCCATTTATAAAAAGACAGAACCGACAGAAGTAAGGCAGCCCATCAATGCCGGTACGGCTGAAACGATTAGCAAGTTCATGGGCGAAGAAGTCGCTATCGGCGGCGGCCAGAGCGCCAAAATCGAAGGCTATCGCTTTGGCGGCAAGACCGGCACGGCCCAGAAGAAGACCGAAGACAGCACGGGTTACGCCGAAGGCCAGTATGTCGGCTCCTTCATCGGCTTTGGTCCCTTGGAAGACCCGCAGTTCCTGGTCCTCATCGTCGTCGATGACCCGCAGGGCGTCTATTACGGCGCCCAGGTCGCTGCGCCGGTCTTCAAGGAAATGATGACCGAAATCGTTCGCATGAAAGGCATCCGTCCGACGGAAGCGATGGACCAGAAACCGCTGGGTCCCGTCGTCATGACGCCGGCTCATGCCATTCCGCCCGTCCATATTTCCAGTGATGGCGTCCTCATGCCATCTTTCATCGGCTGGAGTACGAGGGAAGTCAACGACTGGCTCAATGAAGCGGGCTTAGGCTTTATCCCCAAGGGGATGGGGAAAGCCATCCAGCAATCGCCGCAGGCGGGCAGTTATGCACCGCAGGGCAGTAATGTCACCGTTATTTTCAAACGGAATCCATAGAACAACAGGGGGAACTAGTTATGCAATTACTCAACGGCCGGGAAGTGGCCGCATTTCATCGCGAACGGGTGGAACGCCGCCTGGCCGATATCCAGGAAGAACTCCATATCCAGCCGGAACTGGCCATCATCCTCGTCGGGGATGATGCGCCGTCGGCCATGTATGCCAGATCCATGCAGAAGACGGCCCGGGCCGTCGGCTTGAAGGCAGAAATCTATCAGGAACCGGATTCCATCAGTGAAGTAGAGCTTTTATCGCTCATCGATAAGCTCAACGAACAGGCTTCTGTCTTCGGCATCCTGCCCATGATGCCCCTGCCGCGCCACTTGAACAGCCAGCGCATCATCGACTGCATCGACCCGAAGAAAGACGTCGATGGCCTGACCGATGTCAACATCGCCCATTTATATACGGGACGACCGGGGTTCGTGCCCTGTACACCGCGGGCAGTCATTGCCATCCTCGATTATTACCATATTTCTTTGAGTGGCAAGGATGTAGCCATCATCGGCCGCAGCAACGTCGTCGGGAAACCGCTGGCTCAGCTCTGCCTGAACCGCAACGCCACGGTCACGCACTGTCATACGCGCACGAAAGACCTGAAAGCCGTCTGCCGCCGGGCAGACCTGGTCATCGCCGCTGCCGGGAGAGCCGGTTTAGTGACAGGCGATATGATAAAACCTGGCGCTGTCGTCATCGACGTTGGCATCAACCGCGTCGATGGCAAGACCGTCGGCGACGTCGCTTTTGATGAAGCGGCTGCCGTGGCCGGGGCCGTGACACCCGTGCCGGGCGGTGTTGGCGCCGTGACGACGATGATGGTACTGGAAAACGTCGTCTGCGGCATCGCCCGGACAGAAACTATTTTATAAAAGTGAGGGAGTAATCTATGCATATCTTAGATAATTTCATGATTCATTATTTACGCCGCTTCGATAAACACTGCTTTACGGTACAACTTCACGACAAGACCTACACCATTGGTGAAGGCCAGCCGCTGTTCAACGTCATTATCCACAACGACATTCCGAAAAAGGAATTGCTGGCGTCGACGTCGCTGGCATTGGGCGAAGCATACATGCGTAAAGATGTCGAAATCCAAGGCGATTTGTTCACAGCCCTTCGCTGCTTCTTATCCCAGACGAGTCAGTTCTCGCTGGATAAATCCTTGTTCAAACGCATCCTCTATCCGTCGGAATCGAAATCGGCTCAGAAGAAACAGGTTTCGTCCCATTACGATCTGGGGAATGACTTCTATGCCAAATGGCTCGACCCGTCCATGAGCTATTCCTGCGCATACTTCAAGAATGAAGACGACAGCCTCGAACAGGCACAGCATAATAAAGTCCATTACATCCTGGAAAAACTCTACCTCAAAGAAGGCATGACCCTCCTCGATATCGGCTGCGGCTGGGGCTACCTGCTCATCGAAGCTGCCAAGAAATATGGCGTCAAAGGCTATGGCTGCACGCTCAGTAAAGAACAGTGGAAAAAAGGCCAGGAACGCATTGAAAAACTGGGCCTCCAGGACCTGGTACAGATAGACCTCATCGACTACCGTGACCTCGTCGCCGAAGGCCGTCAGTACGACCGCATCGTCAGCGTCGGCATGCTGGAACACGTCGGCCGCTCCAATTATCCGCTGTACATGGAAACAGCCAGCCACCTCTTGAAGGACGGCGGCATGTTCCTCCTCCATTACATCAGTGGCCACGACGAAAGCATCGGCAACCCGTGGATGCGCAAATACATCTTCCCGGGCGGAACCTTGCCGTCGCTCCGTGAAATCGTCAGCCTCGCTTACGACGATGACTTCCAGGTCATCGACGTCGAAAGCCTGCGCCGCCATTACTATAAGACCCTCATGTGCTGGTTCAATAACTTCCAGAACGTCCGCGATGAAGTCATCGCTGCCCGCGGCGAAGAATTCGCCCGCATGTGGGACCTCTACCTCTGCGGCTGCGCCGTATCCTTCTACATCGGCAACATCGACATCCACCAGATCCTCATGACCAAAGGCACCAAGAACGACCTGCCCATGACCCGTTGGTACTAATGTAGTAGGGGACGCCCAAAGGGCGTCCCGCAGTTCGCAGGCCGCAGGCCGCAGTTCGCAGGGGCGTCCCGCTGGCTCCCCTGATAGGGGAGCTGGCCGCCGAAGGCGGTCTGAGAGGTTGATTTTCTATTCACTACAAACTGAAAATTTAATACTCCCAAAGAGGGGCTGTCGCACGAAGGCTTCTACCATCATGCGAGGCCCCTTTTACTTTATAGTTTGTAGTACGGAGTTTGTAGAAGTTGGCTTTAAATTTTTTACCATTTGCTGAAAACTAAAAACTACAAACTTAAAACTCAAAAAGGGGCTGTCGCACATGCGACAGCCTCTTTTTTTACGAGCCACGCGCCACTTTCACTCTCCTATATACGCGTAAAACGTATAACTATAGCTACTTTGATGATAAAATAGCATAAATAGTATGCTTGACTTTTATATCTACAACGGCTATACTAAAAGTACAGAAAGCGTTAAACGTTATACGAATCCGGATGAATTATCTTTGAATAGTAGAAAAGGGGAGTGTCTCTTATGATTAAACAGATCGTGAAAACCTTAGACGGCAACGAAGCAACTGCTGACGTTGCGTATAACTTTACTGAAGTCGCTACGATTTACCCGATTACTCCGTCGTCGCCAATGGCAGAACACGTCGATGTCTGGTCGGCCAATGGCCGCAAGAATCTCTTTGGCCAGCCCGTCAAATTAGTTGAAATGCAGTCCGAAGCCGGCGCTATCGGTGCCGTCCACGGCGCTTCGGAAACGGGCAGCCTCTGTTCGTCCTTTACGGCATCGCAGGGCCTGATGCTGATGATTCCGGTCATGCATCGCCTGTCGGGCGAATTGAAACCGGTCGTCCTGCACATTGCCGCCCGTACCGTCGGGACCCACACCATGTCCATCTTCGGCGACCATTCCGACGTCATGGGCTGTCGCAACACGGGCTGGGCTATGCTCTGCAGTGCCAGCGTCCAGGAATGTGCCGACCTGGCAGCCGTTGCCCATCTGTCGACCATCAAAGGCCGCGTTCCGTTCATGCACTTCTTCGACGGCTTCCGCACATCCCACGAAATCCAGAAGATCAAGATGCTGCCGGCTGAAGAACTGGGCAAACTCATCGACCGCGATGCTCTCTATCATTTCAAACACACCGGCCTGAACCCGGAACATCCGGTTATGCGCAGTACCGTTACCAACCCGGACATGTTCTTCCAGTCCCGCGAAGCCAATAATCCCTGGTATCAGCGCCTGCCCTACATTGTCCAGGACTACATGGACCAGATCAGCGAACTGACGGGCCGTCCGTACCACCTCTTCGATTACTACGGCGCTCCTGACGCAGAACACGTCGTCATCGCCATGGGTTCTGTCACCGGTGCCATCCAGGAAACTATCGACAAGCTCTGCAAAGAAGGCAAGAAAGTCGGCTTCATCCAGGTCCACCTCTATCGTCCGTTCTCGCTGGAACACTTTATGAAGGCCATGCCTGACACGGTCCGCACGATTACCGTCATGGACCGCACGAAAGAACCGGGCGCCCTGGGCGAACCGCTCTACGAAGATGTCTGCGCAGCCATGTCCCACGTCAAACAGGACGTCACCGTCCTGGCCTGCCGCTATGGCCTGTCGTCGAAAGACGTACCGCCGGCATCGATCAACGCCGTCTTCACCAACATGGATTCGCTTCAGCCGAAGAACCACTTCACCCTGGGCATCATCGACGATGTTACCCATCATTCCCTGGCCGACGTACCTATCACGGTCGACACGGAAGGGACCATCAGCTGCAAGTTCTGGGGCTTTGGCTCGGACGGCACGGTTGGTGCCAACAAGAACTCCATCAAGATCATCGGCGACAACACGGATATGTATGTCCAGGCTTACTTTGAATATGATACCAAGAAATCCGGCGGCGTCACCAAGTCGCACCTGCGCTTTGGCAAGAATCCGATCCGGGCTACGTACTATATCAAATCGGCGGACTTCCTGGCCTGCCATAAACAGGCATACATGGGGACTTACGATATTGTCAGTGAAATCAAGGACGGCGGCATCTTCCTGCTCAATTGCAGCTGGGATAAAGACGACGTCGCCAACCACCTCAGCAATAAAGTAAAACGCCAGCTCGCTTCCAAGCACGTCCGCTTCTATATCATCAATGCCACCAAGATCGCCGAAGAAATCGGCCTGGGCAGCAACCGCACCAATACGGTCCTGCAGGCAGCTTTCTTCAAACTGGCAAACATCCTGCCCATCGACGATGCTGTGAAATACATGAAAGACGCCATTGCCAAGACCTATCTGGCCAAAGGCAAACAAGTCATCGCCATGAACCAGGCTGCCGTCGACCGCGGCATTTCGGATATCGTCGAAGTCACTGTACCGGAAGCATGGAAAGACCTGCCGTCTGACCCCGTCGTCGAAGATACCCGTGATATTCCGGAATTCATCAAGAAAGTCGTCGAACCGGCTAACCTGCAGCTCGGTGATACCATTCCGGTCAGTGAATTCGTCCCCTATGCCGACGGTTCCTACCCCCTGGGCACGACGAAATATGAAAAACGCGGCATCGCATCGACCGTTCCTGAATGGGACCTGGAAAAATGCGTCCAGTGTAACCGCTGCTCCCTGGTCTGCCCGCACGCCGCTATCCGTCCGTATCTGGTAACGGCTGATGAAAAAGCCAAGGCTCCGGCTGACTTCAAGACCAAGAAGGCCATCGGCAAGGGCCTGGAAGACTATGAATTCCGCATCCAGGTTTCGCCGCTCGACTGCTACAGCTGCAGTGCCTGCGTCAATGCCTGCCCGGCTCAGGCCCTGACCATGAAGCCGCTGGAAACGCAGCGTCATGAAAGCGTCGACTGGGATTATGCCCAGACACTCCCTGAAAAACATACGACTCTCGATAAATTCTCCGTCAAAGGCAGCCAGTTCCATCAGCCGCTCCTCGAATTCAACGGCGCATGTGCAGGCTGTACGGAAACGGCTTACATGAAGATCCTGACCCAGCTCTTCGGGCCGCGCATGATCGTCGCCAATGCTACGGGCTGTACTCAGGCTTGGGGCTCGGCAATGCCCAGCATCCCGTACACGACGAACTGTGAAGGCTTCGGGCCGGCCTGGTCGAACTCGGTCTTTGAAGACAACGCAGAATTCGCCCTCGGCATGTCCCTGTCCATGGAACAGCAGCGTGATGCTATCCGCATTAAATCGGAAGAACTCCTGGGCCTGACTGACGGTGCTCTCCACGACGCCATCAAAGCCTGGATCGATTCCATCGGCGTCGCTAACGAAGGCGAAGTCACAGAAGGCATCAGCCGGACGTACATCAAAGAATTGATGGCTGCTCATCTCACCGGCCGGGCTGCAGACTTGCAGAAAGAAATCCTGGCTCATAAAGAACACATCATCAAGAAGACCATCTGGATGTATGGCGGCGACGGCTGGGCTTACGATATCGGCTACGGCGGTCTGGACCACGTCCTGGCTATGAACGCCAACGTCAATATCATGCTCGTCGACACGGAAGTCTACTCCAACACTGGCGGCCAGTCGTCGAAAGCTACGCCAATCGGTGCTGTCGCCCAGTTCGCTGCATCGGGCCGCAAGTTCAACAAGAAAGACTTAGGCCGCCTGCTCATGACCTATGGCCATATCTATATCGCCCAGGTCGCCCTCGGCGCTGACCCGAACCAGCTCATCAAAGCCATCAAAGAAGCAGAAGCCTACAATGGCCCGTCCATCATCATCGCCTATGCACCGTGCATCAACCACGGCATCAAAGGCGGCATGGGCAACGCCCAGCACGAAATGAAACGCGCCGTAGACTGCGGTTACTGGCACCTCTATCGCTACAACCCGCTGCTCAAAGAAGAAGGCAAGAACCCCTTCATCCTCGACTCCAAAGAACCGCAGCAATCCTTCCGCGAATACCTCATGGGTGAAACGAGATACGCTGCCCTGACGAGAACCTTCCCGGATATCGCCGAAGAACTCTTTGCCAAGGCCGAAGAATTCGCTAAGAAGAAATACGAAACTTATAAGGAATTGGCTGATAAATAGGTAAAACACGCTAATGCCATATACACACCCGAAAACAGGGCTGCCCCAAAAGGCGGCCCTGTTTTCGCGCACTCGGACTCAGATGCGGCAGAGCCGCGACAGACTCAAAAGAAGGACATCGCCTCGAGAAGCCCTCGGCTCGTGGGGAAGAACCCCACCGCCGCAAGCGGCACCTCCCCTTCATAGGGGAGGCAGAAGGCGCCCCTGAGAAGGGGAGCTGTCAGCGCAGCTGACTGAGGGGTTCTTTATAGGAGAAATGCGAAGCGAGCTCGTGTCGCACACTCGGACTCAGATGCGGCAGAGCCGCAACAGACTCAAAAGGACGACATCGCCTCGAGAAGCCCTCGGTTTGTGGGGAAGAACCCCACCGCCGCAAGCGGCACCTCCCCTTCATAGGGGAGTCAGAAGGCGCCCCTGAGAAGGGGAGCTGTCAGCGCAGCTGACTGAGGGGTTCTTTATAGGAACAATGCGAAGTAAGTTTGTGTTGAAAAAATATTTTAAGTTATATCAGGAAGGAGCGAAACTAATGCCGTACAATTATGCAAATCAAAATAAAGAAATTGCTAGAAAACTTCGGAAAACTATGACCAAAGAAGAACGGCATTTGTGGTACGATTTTCTTCGCAGCTATCCCATTAAGTTTTATCGTCAGCGTCGTATTGACCGATATATTGTTGACTTTTATTGTGCACAGGCACAACTCGTCATCGAATTAGACGGTGGGCAGCACTATGATGAAGCCGGTATGAAGTCAGATCAGGAACGGACAGCTGTATTAGAATTCTATGGGCTGCATGTTATAAGATTTACAAATCTTGAAGTACAAAGAAAATTTTCGGCTGTTTGTGAAGTTATTGATCAATATGTCCGAAAAAAACTTCCAGATAAGACACTTTTGTAAAATTCTTAGTTCAGAAGGGAAGAACCCCACCGCCGCGATGCGGCACCTCCCCTTCACAGGGGAGGCAATGTGTCTTTCAAATTCTCCTTTTTTTGTGATAAAATAAAAGAAAAAAGCAGGTGATAGTGTGAAGAGAATATGGCTCATCCGTCATGGCGAAAGTATTGCCAATGCCGGCGAAGCGACGCAGGATCATCGCAATATTCCCTTGTCGGAATTGGGGCTCAAGCAGGCGCAGGCCTTGGCCTTACAGATTCCTAAGAAACCGGACCTGATTGTCACGTCGCCTTATCTTCGGGCGCAGCAGACGGCCATGTGTACAATAGGGCGGTTTCCTGATACGGTGACGGGGATTTGGGACTGTGTCCATGAATTTGTTTATTTGGCACCGGCGACGTGTGTCGGGACGACGTCACAGCAGCGGCGGCCGCGGGTCATCAATTATTGGCGCAAACTCGACCCGGACTATGTCGACGGCGAAGGGGCCGAAAGTTATCGCCAGCTCATCGGGCGCATCGAACGGACCTTATCTCTGCTGCAGCGGCGGCCGGAGCAATTCATCCTGGTCTTTACGCACGCCCAGTTTATCCGCAACCTGCTCTTGGTCTATGAAAATCCGGGCAGGCCTGTAGAAGAATACATGGCCGCTTTCCGCCGCAGCCGCCCGGTCCATAATGGACAGATTGTTGAAATTACGATGTAAAGGAGAAATTACCATGGAATTACAATATGGACCCAATAAAATCTGGATGGAAAATGAAGCAGGAACGGTCGTAGCTGAAGTAGACTTCGTCGAACGGGAAGACGGCAATTACGACATCGTCCACACCTTTGTCGATGACAGCCTGCGCGGCCAAGGTGCTGCTGGCAAACTCGTCAAGGCCGCAGCCGACGAAATCCGGCGGCGCCACAAAAAAACGGCCACCAGCTGCTCCTACGCCGACGCCTGGTTCCGCCGCCACAAAGACGAACAGGATTTGCTTGGTTGAGGGCTTGTCGCACGAAGGCTTCTGCCATCATGCGAGGTCCCTTTCTCTTTATAGTTTGTAGCACGGAGTTTGTAGTTTGTAGAAGCAGGGGTTTAAATTTTTTACCATTTGCTGCAAACTAAAAACTACAAACTTAAAACTCAAAAAGGCGCTGTCTTCATGTGACAGCGCCTTTTTTTACCGAAGGACTTTCACCCGTTCTTCGATGGGGATTTTTACGATGGGTTTTGGCGGTTCTGTGGGATGGCCGAAGGGCATCTGGGCGATGAGCTGCCATTCTTTGGGAACGCCTGTGAGTTTTTTGACTTCGTCGTCGATGAGGGGGTTGTAGTGCTGGAGGTTGACGCCGAGTCCCAGGTCGGTCAGGGCGGTCCAGACGGCGAACTGCATCATGCCGTTAGCCTGCTGGGCCCAGATGGGGAAGTTCTTGGCGTAGAGCGGGAACTGGGAGGCCATGTTGTCGACGATGGTCGTGTCGTCGAAGTAGAGGACCGTGCCATAGGCTGCGGCGAAGGAGTTGATCTTAGCTTCCGTCGTGGCGAAGTTGGCTGGCGGGACGATTTTGCGGAGCGCATCCATGGTGATTTTCCAGATGGCGTCGTGCGTTTCGCCAAAGGCGATGACGGCTTTGCCGGACTGCATGTTGAAGGCTGACGGTACTTCGCGGATGACGTCTTCGATGGTCTTGGTAATGGTTTCCTGGGGAATCGTGACGTCTTTGCTGAGTGTGTAGTTTGTGCGCCGGTTGCTGACGGCTGTGATGAAGTTGGTCATAAGAGCACCTCCTGAATTTACAAATTATTTACTAATTGATAGTAATTATTAATTATTTATTGACTAAAGTATATCATAGTGAAGAAAAGAAGTCAAGAATCATAACCCCTTGACAGCAAGGCTTTTTTCATGATATCATTTATACATTGCGTAAGCAAATTTAATTTCTTGAATTACTAATATGAGGTGATGTAGAAAATGGCAACGAGGAGAGACCCGCGTTTTAAGGAATGTCGCCGGTTCGGAGTTAATGTGTACGGACACCCTAAGGCATTAAAACGCGTACGTAAAGATCAGCGTCAGAAAAAAATGTCTGAATATGGCACACAGTTATTGGAAAAACAGAAACTTCGCGCATACTACAATTTGCTCGAACGTCAGTTTGTCCGTTATTATGATAAAGCCAAGAAGATGGAAGGCGTTACTGGCCAGAACATGCTGAAATTGCTGGAATGCCGTTTGGATAACCTGGTATACCGTATCGGTTTTGCAAACTCCATCCGCCAGGCACGTCAGATGGTCAACCACGGCCACATCCTGGTCAATGGCAAACGCTGCGACATCCCGTCGGCACACGTTAAAGTTGGTTCCGTTATCGCTTTGAAAGAAGCTTCCCGTTCCAACGAAATGTACAAAAAATCTTTCCAGGAATTGAAGACTTTCGATGTACCGTACATCGAAAAGAACTTCGACGGCTTTGAAGGCACACTTACCCGTATGCCCGAACGCGACGAAATTCCGGTAGAAATCAACGAAACACTTATCGTCGAATTGTACTCCAAATAAGAGCTGTTTGATGGTAACAAAAAGGCGCTGTCGCATGAAGACAGCGCCTTTTTTTAGGGGTTAGCAGTTAGTGGCTAGCTGATGATTTTATAAAACAAGGGACTACGCATGGTGATATGAGAATGCATGCGGTAGTCCCCTTTTTGGTTGATGTAAAAGGCAACCTCTCAGATCGCCTTCGGCGGCCAGCTCCCCTATAATGGGAGCCTTTCATCAAACATTCATGTCACGAACCACGAGCCACGAGCCACGAACCACGAGCCACGAGCCACGAGCCACGAACCACGAACCTACCGTCCTTCAGAGAAGTCCAGGCCTTTGTCGGTGGCGTAGTATGTGCCTGGTTTTTCGCCGGCTTCTACGTAGCCTTTTTGCATCAGGTCGTCGATGAGGGCCGGGTCCGGTGTTCCGGGAGCGAACATTTCTTCCGGCGTTCCTTCTTCGCGTTCGACGGCGGCGATGAGGGCGGCTTCTTTGTCGTCTGTCGTCGGTGCTTTTTGGACGTACGTCAGGTCGGGCAGGAACATGGGATATTCCTTGTGGGCCAGGAGGAAGAAGCGGCCTATGGCGATGGCCTGGCTCAACAGGTTGCCTTCTTCGGTCTGGATATCCATTTCATCGCAGATGACGTCGAGCTGGTTCGACGGGAAGTGATAGAGTTTCTTGGCGACTTCCAGCGTATCGGCATAGCAGAAGGCCGGCGCGTCGATGCCGTAGATGTGCAGGGCGTGGGTCAGGCAGCCCATGACGAAGGGCGCGTTGTGGGCGACCAGGGTCTGACCTTCGATGAGGTTTTTCAGGCCGGCCTGCCAGTATTCGCCGAATTCATCGGCTTTGGAGAGTTCGTCCCACTGATAGCGGCCTTTGACGGCAGACAAGTTGTTTTCTGGCGGACGGACGTAGAAGTAACGCGTATCCTTCAGTTCGCCGTGGTCGAATTCAGCCAGGGCCAGGAGACAGACGGAATAGGGCTGTTCGTTGGCCAGTTCCAGGGCGACGGCCGTGAAGTGCTGCGGGAAGCGGCGCAGTTTCCCTTTTTCTTCGATGGGATATTTGTAATAGCCGTCATTGGGCTTGATGTCGTACTGGTGCAGGTTGGCGACTTTGACGTGTTCCTTCTTGGCCAGTTCCTGCTGGACCTTCGCCTTGCGATGGCGCTTGCGCAGGGCCGACGTGAGGGAATAGAGGACGGCAGCGATGAAGACGATAGTGACGATCGTCGTAATGATGTGGATCAGGGAATCCATGGAATATCAAATCCTTTTCAATAATTTTTGAGCCTTATTCTTGGAAGAAATTCATGTCGTAACAGGCCCGGAAAGCGCGGTTGGCCGCATTGCCGTTGGCCGACAGGCGGTCTGTCGTCTTGACTTCCGGATTGGGCAGGGACAAGGTGGACACGACGTTGCCCTGCAAATCGTAGCCGACATCGCCGAGAGTCTGTGTTTTTACGGTCTGGGCTTTAAAATTGTAGAAGAAATTGTTATCATAACCTTGGACCGTGTTGTTGGCATAGTCATAGGTCACGACCGTAGCCCGGATGATGTAGTACGGCGGATCGTAGCGGACGGACTGGATGGTGTTCATGTCGATATACGATTCGGTCGTGTCATCGTGGCCGACCTGGACGAAGCGGGGGTTGTCATCGAGAAATGTGGCGGATGCCATGAAACTGAAGACGCAGGCAAATGTGACTGCCAGAGCGGCAATTTTTTTGAACATAAGACATACTTCCTTTCCCTGTCTCTTCCAATCGAGGCAGTTTATACATATATTATATCGGAATCATGAAACATTACAAGAACGTATATTTTTCAAGTAGGACTTTTGCCCTTTCGGGTCGAATAATATAAGATAGAAGAGGTGATCATATTGGATGTGATATATATTGGCCTGCCTTTCTTCTTTTGGCAGGAAGATGAGTCGGAGCACGGCCTCGATGTCCACGTGACGGAAGGCTTCCAGAAGCTGGGTTTCCACGTGTACCCCCTCAATGCCGGCGACGACGCGGAAGAAATCTGTTCGGCTTATAATTGGCATACATCCTTTGTCGATGAAGACGAAGACATTACGCCGTCGGAAGAATTCATTTCAGAGCATGTCTTGTGGGACGATTTCCGCCTGCTCTATATTTCGGCAGCTGCGGCCACGTCGGAAGACGAATACACGCAGTTCGTCTGTCATACGGCAGAGTTCGCCAAAGAGAGCGGCCTCGTCGTGGCAGCGGAAGTCGTCGACGGCGACAGCGACGATGAAGACCCGTATCCATGGCGCGATAAGGCGACGGTCCTCTGGTCCCGCGGCGATATCCTGCCATCGGGAGGCCCGGCCTGTGCCGTGCGCCTGGCCCTGGGCAGGGGCATCACCATTGCCAGCCAGGGCGAAGAACGGACCTATGACGTCCAGGTCGTCAGTGAATGTTTCATCCCTTCGTTTTTACAAGGATTGCTGGAAGGGCGCGATCCCTTTTCCATCATAGAATCTTATGTATCTTAAGTTAGGAGGTTATTTATCTTGAACAGTAAAAAAATGGAAGAACATCCTTTGCGGGCGGCCATTCTCACTATCAGCAACAGCCGCACTTTTTCAGACGATACGAACGGCCTGCTCATCCAGTCGGCCCTGGCCAATTACGGTCATCAGGTCGTCGACTATCAGATCGTCAAAGACGACAAGGCCGAAATCGAACGCCATCTCCATGAATGGGTCTGCAGCGTCGACCTGGTCATCACCAGCGGCGGTACGGGCATGGCCAAGCGCGACGTGACCATCGAAACGGTAGAAGCCCTGTTCGATAAGAAAATCCCGGCTTTCCAGTCGATGATGACGTATTTCGCCTATCGCCGGGCCTGCGGCGTCCAGGCCATGGCCTACCGGACGACGGCCGGTATCATCCACCAGTGCCAGGTCTACTGCCTGCCGGGCCTGCCGAGCCTCATCAAGATCGGCATGGAAAAGGTCATTTTGCCGGAAGTCTTTCATTTGTATTCGGAAATCAAGAAGTAAATGGATACGTCTAAAATCATACTTGTCACCGGCGGGGCGCGGAGCGGTAAGAGCGCCTTTGCCGAACGCTATGCTGCCGCCCTTCCCGGGCGGCATGCTTATGTCGCGACGGCCCGCATCTTCGATGCAGAAATGGCTCAGCGCATCGCCATCCACCGCAAGCGCCGCCCTTCGTCGTGGCAGACCTGGGAAATCCCGCAGGACCTGCCAGAGACGATGGAACGGCTGTGCCAGTCGTCGGACGTGGTCCTCGTCGACTGCCTGACCCTCTATTTTTCTAATTATCTCTTTGCCCACGACGGCGAAGACGACGAAGCTGTCATCGACGGCGCCCTGGCCGAACTGCAAGCGGTCCTGGCGGCTTTCCGCCAGGCCGGCGTGACGGCCGTCCTGGTCACTAACGAGCTGGGATGCGGCATCGTGCCCATGGAACACGTGAGCCGCCTGTATCGTGACCTCATGGGCAAAATCAACCAGGCCGCTGCGGCCGAAGCCGATGAAGTCTATTTATCGGTCTGCGGTATTACGACGGAACTGAAGCATCAGGCCGTCTGCCTGCCGGAGGTGCAGTCATGAAGGCCTTTCTCATTGCCCTGCAGTTCTTATCGCGCATTCACCTGGCTTCGCAGAGCGTCTGGCGCGATGAAGATTTCGGCCGGTCCGTCCTGTTCTTTCCCCTTGTCGGCTTGATCATCGGCCTGCTTTTGGCGGCGCTCTATTGGGCGTCGTCTTTCCTTTTTGACGCCTTTGGCCGGTCGGCCCTGGTCGTCGCCTTCTGGTTCTACCTGACCGGCGGACTCCACGCCGACGGCTATATGGATACGGCTGATGGCCTCTTTTCCGGCCGCAGCCGCGAACGGATGCTGGAAATCCTTAAGGACAGCCGCGTCGGCGCCGGCGGCGTGACGGCTTTCGTCTTCCTGGTCCTCTTGAAGGTAGCCTTCCTCAGTCAGCTGGCACCGGAAGCAGCCCTGCCGGCCCTCGTCGGTATCCCGGCAGCGGCCCGCTTCGGGACTTTGATCAGCATCTTCCAATTTCCCTATGCCCGCGAGCAGGGGCTGGGCCGGGCCTTCGTCACTTACGCGTCGGCTCATACTGTAGAAAAAGCCCTGGTCCTGGCCCTGGTGCCGGTCTTTTTCTGCGGGCCCTTTTATCTGGCCCTCTTAGGGGCGGCCATGCTCCTTTCTTTGTGGGCCAACAGCCGCATCAGCCGCAAGCTGGGCGGCGTCACGGGCGATACGTATGGCGCCGTCCTCGAGGGCAGCGAAATGGCCCTGCTCCTGATGACGGCCGTCGGTAGCAAGCTGGCCGATTTCTTGTTATAATGGGATGGCACGAATGTTGAAATACTTATAGGGAACTTACGGAGGATTACGATGATAAAATTATATTTAGCACGTCATGGCGAAACAGAAGGCAATGTCCAGCAGTGGTATCAGGGGTCGACCGACGTCCCCCTCAATGAACACGGCCTGGAACAGGCCAGGTGCCTGGGTGAATTTTTCCGCCATGTCCATCTCGATGCCGTCTACAGCAGCACGCTCCAGCGCGCCAAGGTGACGGCCGAATGTGTCGCTGCGCCGCATCATCTGGATGTCGTCGCCTACGATGAATTGAAGGAAGCCGATTTCGGCGTCTGGGAAGGCCATACGTATCAGGAAATCACGACTCAGTGGCCAGGCGAACTGGAAGCGGTCTATGCGTCGGACGGGACCTTGCCGGCCCGGGGCGGCGAATCGTTCTGCCAGGTCCGGGACCGGACATTGAAGAAGACGCGGGAAATCCTGTCGCGTCACAAGGACGGCGACAGCGTCTTCATGGTATCCCACGGGGCGGCCATCCGCTGCCTGCTCTTCGGCCTGCTGGGCCTCGATATGAAGCGCATCTGGTGCTTCCAGCAGTTCAACACAGCTTTTAACATCATCGAATATTACGGCGACCGCAATGTCATGACCCTCATGAACTGCACGCAGCATCTGGAAGGCCTGACGGGGTACCAGCCCCAGTGGGACAAGATGCCGTCGTTATAAGGAGGCATCATGGCAAAGACAATGCGCCTCGACAAGCTCCTGGGCCATACGGGCTGGGGGACGCGGCGGGAACTCAAGGAATTGTGCAAAGGCGGGCACGTGACTGTCAATGGCGCCGTCTGCCGCGACAGCAGCCAGAAAATCGACCCGGCAGCCGATGCCGTTGCCGTCGACGGTCAGGCCGTCTATTATGAAGAGTCTATTTATCTCATGCTCTACAAGCCGGCCGGCGTCGTATCGGCTACGGAAGACAACGTGTCGCCGACGGTCATCGGCCTCTTGCCGCGCCAGTACCAGGGGGCCGGCCTCTTTCCCGTAGGCCGCCTCGACAAGGATACGACGGGCCTCCTGCTCATTACCAATGACGGGACCTGGGCTCATGGCATTACGTCACCGAAGAAGCATACCGATAAGATATACGACGCCGTCGTCGAAGGGGATATCCCTGAAGATGTAGGGGACCGCTTTGCCAGCGGCATCGTCCTCGACGATGGCCTGCACTGCCTGCCGGCCAAAGCTGTCCAGACCGGCCCCCGGTCCCTGACGGTCGTCGTCCAGGAAGGGAAGTTCCATCAGGTCAAGCGCATGTGCGCTGCCGTCGGCCTGAAAGTCGTCCAGCTGCACCGCCGCTCCATCGGCAGCGTCGTCCTCGATGACGGTTTGGAGCCAGGCCAGTTCCGGCCCCTGACCGATGAAGAACGGGAAGCGTTGCGAAGCCAGAGCCGGTGATTTGCAATTTTATCTTTTCAGCCAGTGGAAAATATGGTATTATAAAATATGATTGAATTACTATAGGGTGATAGGGGGATACTATGATAGAACAACGAATTGCCCGCCTGCGCGCTTTTCTCCAGGAACACGATGCAGACGGCGTCATTATCGTCCAACCTGAAAACCTGCGCTACTTCAGTGCCTTTACGGGCGGTGAAGGGGCACTGGTCATCGGCCTGGACCAGGCCGTCTTATGGACTGATTCCCGCTATACGGAACAAGCTGCCAACCAGTCCGGGGCGTGGTACGATATCAAGAACCACCACAATGCCTTATCGGCCTCCATCCGTTCGTCACTGAACGACATGGAAATCGGCGTGGCAGCGTATGAAGAAAATTTCCTGACCCATTTCATGTACGAAAATATTTCCGACGGAGCCTTATGCGGCTTCCTGCCCTGCGATTTGACCAGCCTGCGGGCGGTGAAGGAACCGTATGAGCTGAAAGCGACGCGCAAGGCCAGCAACATCGCTGACCGGGCCTTTGCTGATTTATTGCCGTATATCAAGCCCGGTGTCACCGAAAAGGAACTGGCTGCCCGCCTGGAAAGCAATATGCTGCTCTTAGGCTCGGAAGAAAAGTCCTTTACGACTATCGTCGCATCCGGCAAGCGCTCGGCCATGCCCCACGGTACGGCCAGCCCGAAAGTCGTCGAAGCCGGCGATTTCGTCACCTTTGATTTCGGCGCCGTCTGGGAAGGCTACCATTCGGATATCACCCGGACTGTCGTCGTCGGCAAGGCGTCGCAGGCCCAGAAGGATTTCTACAATCTCATCCTGGAGGGCCAGAAGTTGGGCGTATCACTCATCAAGGCCGGCGTTTCCCGCCGCGAAGTCGATTTTGCCGTGCGCAACTACTTCGCCCGCTATCACGTCAGCCAGTATTTCACTCATTCCCTGGGCCACGGTACGGGCCTGGAGATCCACGAACAACCGGTCCTGTCGCCGCGTTCGACAGGCGTACTCGAAGAGAATATGATAGTCACGGTAGAACCGGGACTGTACATAGAAGGCAAGTTTGGCGTCCGCATTGAGGATTCCGTTGCCGTTACAGCCAACGGCTGTGAAATTTTAACCAAAACACCCAAAGATTTGATGGAGCTGTTATAGGAGGAGTTTACACATGATTACAAGTAATGATTTCAGACCAGGCGTAACTATCGAAATCGACGGCCAGGTATGGCAGGTCGTTGAATTCCAGCATGTAAAACCGGGTAAAGGCGCTGCTTTCGTCCGCGCTAAGATCAAGAACCTCGAAACGGGCGCTGTTGTTGAACGTACCTGGAACGCTGGCGAAAAAGTACAGGACGGCCACGTCGACCGCCGCCAGATGCAGTACCTCTATGAAAACGAAGGCATGTACTGTTTCATGGATAACGAAACATACGAACAGATCGAATTGAACAAAGAAAACCTCGGCGACGCTGTCCATTTCCTCAAAGAAGAAATGAACGTTTCCGTCATGATGTTCAAAGGCAAAGTCATCGGCATCGATCTCCCGGCTGCTGTCGAATTGAAAGTCGTCGAAACCGATCCCGGTGTCCGCGGTGATACAGCTACAGGCGGCAGCAAACCGGCTAAATTGGAAACGGGCTATGTCGTCAAAGTACCGCTCTTTATCAATGAAGGCGAAGTTCTCCAGATCGACACGAGAACCGGCCAGTATATCGGCAGAGCATAAGGTTAACGCAAGTCGTTAGCCGCCAGCCGCTAGCATAGGGTATCAAAGGGGCTTCGCACGTGCGACAGCCCCTTTTGTGGACTAAAGGGGTGATTCCCATGGAAACGACTGAAGTAAATGAATGGGGGAGTATCCATATTTCCCAGCGCGTCATTGCCTCTATTGCGGCTCTGACGGCGGCCCAATCGGCCTATGTCGCTGATTTGGGGACGAATATCGCCGAAGTGGCAGCGGAAAAGCTGGGGCGTACCCTTCCGGGCCGCGGCGTCGACGTCTCTATCGACGGCCGGCGCATCGAATTGACGGTCCGCCTGGTCGTCCGCTATGGCTGCCGTATTCCCGACGTAGCCCTGGAAGTGCAGAAGTCCGTCAAGGATGCCGTCGAAAAGGCGACGTCCTGCACGGTTACGGCGGTCCACATCATTGTACAACAGTTAGTGTTTGGAGAGGAGGACCGCCATGGATGAGGAACAGGATTTTGCCTATGCCGTCAGTGCCAAGGCCCTGGGCCATATCGCCGAGACGGCCGGCCGCCAGGCCTCTGGCGTCGTCGCTATACGCAGCCGCAGCGCGGCCGTGACGGACGGCGTCGTCCATCTCCATCTGGCCGTCCGCGCCCGTTATGGCAGCGACCTGCACGGCCTGGCCCTGGATGTCCAGCAGCGGGCGGCTGAGGCCATCGACGCCATGGTCGAACCAGAGGGCCTTGATATTTCTGTTACCATTGAAGACCTGGCGGTACTGCCGGCTGAATAAAGTTATTACAGGAGGAAACTCGTGAGCAGACATAAAGCGCGCCAGCAGGCGCTCGAACTTTTATATTCCCGTGAATTCCACGGAGAAAATGATATCCAGTACAGCGAACAGGAAATCCTGGAAAATGATTACGTCACGACCGACGCCTTGACCGAAGACGGCCCGGAACTGAGTGATCAGGAACGCAATGACTATTGCACGTATCTCGTCGAAACGACGACGGAACACCGGGACGAACTGGATACGATCATCCGCTCCTTTGCCAAGGGCTGGGACATCGAACGGATGAACCGCACGGACCGCAATATACTGCGCCTGGCCTTGTGCGAACTCGTATACCCCAAGGAAAGCCTGGCGCCGTCCATCGTCCTCAATGAAGCGGTCATCCTGGCCAAGGAATTCAGCGGCGACAAGTCGGCGCGGTTCGTCAACGGCATTTTGGGCGCTTATGTAAGGTCCCAGGCCTGATGGACGTCTTTCTCGGCATCGATACCAGCTGTTATACGACGTCGCTGTGCCTCGTCGACGCGGCTTATGACGTCGTCGCCGACGAACGCATCATCCTGAGCGTCGCCAAGGGCGGCCGCGGCCTGTCCCAGTCCAACATGGTCTATCAGCATACGCGCAACCTGCCGGTCCTCTTTGAACGGCTGGCTGGCGTCCTGGCCAGTGCCCATATCCGGGCCATTGCCGTGACTGACCAGCCCCGGCGCCGCGATGATTCGTACATGCCCGCTTTCCTGGCCGGCCTCGGTTATGGCCGGGCCCTGGCCGCCGTTCTGGGCGTGCCCTTGTACCGCCTGAGTCATCAGGAAAACCATCTCCTCGCCGTCCTGCGCAGCATGGGCTATATCGGCAGCGAGCCGTTCTACGGCATCCACCTGTCCGGCGGGACGACGGACCTGCTGCGGGCTGTGCCCGATGAAAAAGGCCTCGATATCACCCGTATCGGCGGCACCAGCGACATCAGTGCCGGCCAGTTCATCGACCGCATGGGCGTCGCCCTGGAACTGCCCTTTCCGGCTGGCGTCCATGTCGACAAGCTGGCTCAGACGGTAAATCCGCCCGTCAAGGGAGCCCATGTCTTTTGCCGCGATGGCCAGGTCAGCTTTTCCGGGCCCGAATCACAGGGCCAGCGGCGCATCGCCGCCGGCGGGGAAGACCCGGCCCTCCTTTGCAGCTGGACGCTGTCGACGGTCTGGCGCGGCTTGGAGAGCCTCCTCGATTACGCCGCTGCCGATGGCATGAAACATCTCGTCGCCGCTGGCGGCGTCATGTCCAATGGCTACCTGCGCCGGCAGATGAGCGATTATTGCCGCCGCCATCAGATAGACCTGAATCTGGCAGCCGACGGCTTCAGTGCCGACAACGCGTCGGGCGCCGCCTTCTGGGCTGCCGTACAGGAAGGGAAGAAATCATGAAATATGCATCGGTTACGGACGTCGTCCGCCGCATCAAAGATGATATCCACGGCGATTACCGCTTGCAGAGCATCGCTATGGAAGGCAACATCATCGGCCTCAAGCGGGCGTCGAACGGCCATTATTATATGAATATCCGCGATGATCAGTGCTCCATCCGGGCCATCGTCTTCCGCAGCCGCGTGACGGCAGCGGTCCGGGCCGTCCGCGAAGGGGACCATGTCGTCGTCATCGGCGCCGTCAACGTCTATGAAAAAGGCGGCGCCCTTTCCTTTATCATTGAACAGCTCTTTTCCCAGGGGACAGGGTCTCTGCAGGCCCAGTACGAACGCATCAAGAATGAACTGGCGGCTCAGGGCTATTTCGACAGCAGCCACAAGAAGGAGCTGCCGCGCTTCCCCTGGCGCATCGGCGTCCTGACGTCGAAGACCGGCGCCGTGCTCCACGACATCTATAAGATTGCCGGCGAGCGCAATCCTTATGCCGAAATCATCCTGCATCCCATCCCCGTCCAGGGCGACGGCGTCGATACGGCCATCGCCAAGGCCATCGGCGAGATGGGCCGGCGCAGGGACCTGGACGTCCTCATCGTCGGCCGCGGCGGCGGCTCCATGGAAGACCTGTGGTGCTTCAACAGCCCGGCTGTGGTCAAGGCCATTTACCATGCCAGCGTACCGGTCATTACGGCCATCGGCCATGAAACGGATACGACCCTGGCCGATTATGCCGCTGACGTGCGGGCGGCGACGCCGACCCACGCGGCCGAGATGGCTTTCTTTGACGTCAGCGAAGCGGAAATGGACCTGGCCGCACTGGCGGACCGGGCTTACGAACGGGTCATGGCCTGCATCGAAGACCGGCAGCGCTGGGTCGAACAGGCGGCGGGCCGGCTGAACCTGCAGCGCTACGATGCCTTCCTGGCCATGCGCGAAGCACGCCTGGCAGGCCTGATGGAACAGGCCGACCGCCAGCTGCGCCTCCATCTGGAACAGAAGCAGGGGAAGCTGAATACCCTGACGGCTTCCCTGCAGGCCCTGAACCCGGCAGCCCTCGTGCGCCGCGGCTACGGCCAGCTCATGCAGCATGACAAGATCCTTACAGATATCCACAGCGTGTCGAAAGAGGCCCCGCTGACGATACAAGTCGTCGACGGGACGATTACGACGGCTGTTAAAGAGGTGGACATATATGGCAAGAACGACTGATAAATTGAAGAGTTTTGAAAGCAATTATGAAAAATTGGAACAGCTCGTACAGGAACTGGACGCACCGGACCTGACGCTGAAGCAGTCCCTCGATTTATATGAAAAGGCCATCAAATTATCCCAGTCCTGCGAAGGCGCCCTGGAATATGCCCGCCAGAAGGCCCAGGCCCTGGCCGATGTCCGGGCCGATAAGGACAGCAGCGACGATGCGCCGGCTGAAGGAGTGTTGGACTTATGACCTTCCAAGACTATCTGGCAGGACAGCGTAAGCGCGTCGACGATTACCTGTCCCACGTACTGACGACGGACCAGCCGCGTTTTTCCAGGCTCTATGAAGCCATGAATTACAGTCTCCTGGCCGGAGGCAAGCGCATCCGCCCGGTCCTTCTGCTGGCGACGGTCGAAGCCCTCGGCCAGGATGCCTCTCCCTATACGGGACTGGCCTGCGCCCTGGAATGTATCCATACGTATTCCCTGATCCACGACGACCTGCCCTGCATGGATGACGACGACCTGCGCCGGGGCAAGCCGACGAACCATGTCGTCTACGGTGCCGGCCTGGCTACCCTGGCCGGTGACGGCCTGCTGACCTTTGCTTTCGAGCTCATGGCCAGCCAGAAAGGCATTGCACCGGACAAACTGAACCGCTGCATCGCCGTCATCGCCAGAGCGGCCGGACCGGCCGGCATGGTCGGCGGCCAGGCCTTCGACCTGGCATCCGACGGGGACATGGCCATCGGCCGGGAAGGCATGGAACTCCTGCACCGTTCCAAGACGGGCGTCATCTTCAAGGCTGCCATCGACATGGCAGCCATCGTCGCCGATGCGTCGCCGCAGCAGCGGCAGGCCCTGGAAGCCTATGCGTCGTACATGGGCCTGACTTTCCAGATCACCGACGATATCCTCGATGTCGTCGGCGATGAAGCTTTGCTGGGCAAACCCGTCGGCAGCGACGCCCGCAACGACAAGGCCACGTATGTGACCATCTTTTCCCTGGACGAAGCCCGGCGCATGGCCTGCGAAGCGGCCGGCAAGGCCGTCCAGGCCTTGGAACCGTTAGGGCCGCAGGCCTGGTTCCTGAAAGAACTGGTCGAACATCTGCTGGTCCGCGTTCATTAATGTGAGAGGGGTATTACAGGTATGCAGCATAAAGAAAGATTAGACGTGCTTCTCGTCAGCCGCGGCTTGTCTGAAAGCCGGGAAAAGGCCAAGGCGACCATCATGGCCGGCCTGGTCTTCGTCGACAACCAGCGCGTCGATAAGGCGGGCACGAAGCTGCCCGTCGACGTAGATATTACCGTCAAGGGCAATCCCATTCCCTATGTCGGCCGGGGCGGCCTGAAACTGGAAAAGGCCATGGAAACATTTCCCATCGACTTGACGGGTAAGACCATGATGGATATTGGCGCCTCGACAGGCGGCTTCACGGACTGCGCCCTCCAGCGCGGCGCGGCCAAGGTTTTTGCCGTCGACGTCGGCTATGGCCAGCTGGCCTGGAAACTGCGGACTGATGACCGCGTCGTCAACATGGAACGGACCAATATCCGCAACGTCACTGTTGCAGATATCGGCGAGCCCGTCGATTTCATCTCCATTGACGTCTCCTTCATTTCCCTGCTCAAAATCATGCCGGCCGTCGAACCGCTGCTCAAGGCAGGCGGCACGATGGTCACGCTCATCAAGCCGCAGTTCGAGGCGGGCCGGGAACACGTCGGCAAAGGCGGCATCGTCCGCGACATCCAGGTCCACCGCGACGTCATCCGCCACGTCACGGACGGCATCGCCGACTGCGGCCTGTCGCCGCTGGGCCTGACTTTTTCGCCCATCAAAGGGGCTGACGGCAATATTGAATATCTCTTGTACAGCCGTAAAGATGACCCGTGCCATAACGATATCACCGACGCTGTCGTCGATGATATCGTCGGTAAATCCCATGAAATGTAGGTGATCCCCATGCGTATCGGTATTTTCCCGAACCTCGTCAAACGTGAAAGTGCTGCCATTGTCCAGCAGATGATCAAGATTTGTGAAAAACATGGCATTGAATATTACCTGCCGGCCTACGTCAGCGAGAGCCGCCAGCCGGCGTATCAGCGCATCGGCGCTGAACACCTGCGGCCGCGCATGACCATTTACAGCACCATCGACGTGGCCATGATCCTCGGCGGCGACGGGACGATCCTCAAGATGGCCAAGCAGTTCGCTGAAGCCGATGTCCCGGTCTGCGGCATCAACCTGGGCTCCCTGGGCTTCCTCTACGAAGTCGAGACCAAGACCCTGGAAAAGCGCATGGAAGACATCCTGGCCGGCCGCTATTTCCTGGAAGAACGGATGATGCTCCATTCAGAACTGTGCTATGAAGACGGCCTGGTCCAGTCCCTGCCCGATGCCCTCAACGACATCGTCATCGGCCACGGCAACGTGGGCAAGCTCATCCGCATCGACCTGAGCATCAACGGCCACTTCATCCAGCAGTATCCCGGCGACGGCCTCATCGTGGCCACGGCGACGGGGAGTACGGGCTATACTTTCTCCAGCGGCGGCCCTATCGTCGCGCCCAGCGTGCCCTGCATCATGGTCACGCCTATCTGCCCGCATCTGCTGCTGAAAGTGCCTCTGGTCCTGCGCGATGACGACCAGGTGTCGGTGACCGTGGCCAACAGCCGCAACAGCGTCCGCGTCTCTGTCGACGGCATGATGGACCAGGAACTCATGCGCAACATGACCCTCCAGGTCCGCAAGTCCGACCACGTCTTGAAGATCATCCGCTTCAACAAGAATTATTTCTATAGCAACTTATTTACGAAAATGATGGGAAATGATTGACATGTATCCATTCCGCAATGCCGTTACGGTATCACATATGATGACTGAACCCTATGCCCGCCAGGCCCATGTCCTCGTCGACATGACCTGCGGCAACGGCCACGACACGGCCTTCCTGGCCCGCACCATGCCTGATGACGCCGTCCTCTACGCCTTCGATATCCAGCCCTGTGCCATCGAGCGCACGCGCCAGCGCCTGCAGGACGAAGGCCTGGGGGACAAGGACGTCCGCTGCCGCTGCGGGTCCCATGAACAACTGCTGGCTGATGTACAGTCAGACATTGACATTATCGTATTTAATTTAGGCTATTTGCCATCTGGTGACCATAAAATCCATACAAATTGTGAAATAACACTAAAAGCTATAAAAATAGGCTTGAATAAAATTGCGATAAATGGGATAATTATGATAGCAGCCTATCCCGGTACGGAGGCCGGGGCTTGTGAAGAACAGGCGCTGCGGTCGTTCTTACAGACCATACCCCAGCAGGACTTCCATATTTCGTCCTGGCAACCCGTCAATGAGGTGCATTGTCCACCCGTATTATATATTGTACAGAAAAGAGGGAAACGTCATTATGAAGAGATTCCGTTACACCAAGATTAAAGAAATTGTCCAGTCCCGTCCTATCGAAACGCAGGAAGAATTAGCCAAGGCCTTGCAGGAAGAAGGCATCGAAGTCACACAGGCTACGGTTTCCCGCGATATCAAAGAGCTCATGCTCATCAAGGTCCCGACCAGTGATGGCCATTACCGCTACGCCCTGTCGCCGGAACAGAACATGCTCATGTCCAAGAACCGCATGGCCCGCCTGTTCCAGGACTCCATCGTCCGCGTCGATTCGGCGTATAACCAGATCATCGTCCATACCCTACCGGGTTCGGCCAATCCCATTGCCGCCGCCATCGACCATGCCCGCTGGGAAAATGTCATCGGCACCCTGGCCGGCGACGACACGGTCCTCCTCATCGTCAAGGACACAGAAACGGTTCCGAAACTGGTCAAACTTATCGTATCGCTGATGAAGGAATGAGGCCCTTATGCTGCAGTCCCTGCACATCCACAATTTTGCTCTGATTGAAGACCTGCACCTTACTTTTGGCGACGGGGTGACGATTTTTACCGGCGAAACCGGCGCCGGCAAATCGATTCTCCTCGACGCCATCGGTATGCTGGCAGGCAAACGCGCATCGGCATCGTTCGTCCGTCACGGGACGGACTCATTCCTCGTCGAAGGCGCGTTCTTTTTTTCTCCCCTGCCAGAAGGGCTGGAACAGCTGCTGACCGATAATCACATCGAAGTCGATGAAGGCCAGCTCATCATTTCCCGCCAGTTCCAGCGCAGCGGCCGCGGGACGATCCTGGTCAACGGCACGCTGGTGCCGACGACAGTCCTGCGGCGCCTCGGCGCATACCTCCTGGATATCCACGGCCAGTTCGACAACAGCCTGATTTTCAACTCGTCTTACCACGTGGCCATCCTCGACGGCCTCACGGCCGACGTCCGTCAGGCCCGCCAGGACTATGACGAACTATATCGCCAGTGGCATCAGACGGAAGGCGAAATCAAGGCCCTGCGCCACGATGAAAGCGAAAAGGCGCGGATGCTCAGTATCCTGGCCTTCCAGATCAAGGAAATCGAAGGGGCCGCCCTGAAAGAAGGGGAAGACAACGAACTGGAACAGAAAATCAACAAGGCTTCCCATGCCGAACACATCAAGGATAACCTGAAGGAAGCCATGTTTGCCCTGGAAGGGGGCGAACGCCAGCCCGGCGTCATCGAACAGATCGAGACCATCCACCGCAGCCTGGAAAAGGCGTCGGCTTACGATGAAGCTTTCAGTGCCCTGGCCGGCAAAGTCGAGACCCTGTCCTATGAAATCGAAGACGTCCACGACGGTCTCCTGCGCTATGCCGATTCTTTCGACTTCGATGAACGGGCCCTGGATGCCATGCAGTCCCGCCTGGCGTCGATTGAAAAGCTCAAGCGCAAATACGGCTTCACCGTCGCCGATATCCTGCAATTCCTGGCCAAGGCCAAGGCCGATTACGAACGGCTCGACCAGTCCGAAAGCCACCTGGCCAAGCTGGAAGAGAAACTGGCCCGGCAGGCCGCGTCTGTGCGCCAGCAGGCCCAGGTCCTGGCGGCCGCGCGCCGTGACGCCGACAGCCAGTTCAGTCAGGCCATGACGGCGACGCTCAATAAGTTGGGCATGCTGAACAGCCGTATCGCCTTCCACATCGAACCGATGAAAGACATCACAGCGGATGGTTCAGCCGGTATCGAGCTCTATTTCTCGGCCAATACGGGCGAAGATATGCAGCCCCTGGCCAAGATAGCATCGGGCGGCGAAGTATCGCGTATTGCCCTGGCCCTGAAGACGGCCGGTCCGGAACGGACGACGGGCAAGACGATGATCTTCGACGAAATCGACGTCGGCATCAGTGGCCAGACGGGCCTGCAGGTCGCCGACCACATCCGCCAGCTCTCCGGGCAGGGCCAGGTCTTCTGCATTACCCACCTGCCGCAGACGGCGGCCATTGCCGACCACCATTATTTCATATATAAGAAAGAAATGGACGGCCGCACGGTCACCCAGGTCCGGGGCCTCTCGGAAGGGGAACACGTCCTGGAAATCGCCCGCATGTTCGCCGGCAACGATACGACCAAGGCCAGCATCGAAGCCGCCCGCCAGATCGTAAAACAAGTCAAGGGCATGTAATGCCCTTGACTTGCGCTGTAGGGGCGCCACGTGGGGCGCCCGCCTGAATTGTGTCGTCGCACTGGTCCGGACCTATCGGATGCCCCCAATCATAGGAAAGGACATGTAATGCCTTTGACTTGCGATTCGACATTGCTTTACGGGTTGACGAATGTCCGTGATAGGTATATAGTTAATTATAATTTCAAAAAATAGAAGTTCTACGAAAACGAACCCATAGGAGGGATAAATATGCTTCGTGTATTAGTCAATGGTGCCGATGGCCGCATGGGCAGCCAGGTCGTCAAAGCTGTCTTTGAAGATCCGGAATTGGAAGTCGCTGGCGGTATCAGCATCACTCATGTCGGTGAAGATGTCGGCGATATCGCCGGTGTCGGCCACTTAGGCCTGGCCATCCGCAATGACCTGGGCGCCGCCCTGGACGACATCAAACCAGATGTCGTCGTCGATTTCACGACGCCGAAAGTCATCTTCAACAACGCCAAGACCTGCATCGAACACGGCGTCAACATGGTCGTCGGTACGACGGGCCTGACAGCAGACCAGCGCGACGAACTCAACGCCCTGGCACTGGAAAAGAAGACCAGCATCTTCATTGCGCCGAACTTTTCCATCGGTGCCGTCCTGATGATGAAGCTCTCGACAGAAGTCGCTCCGTATCTGCCGGATGTCGAAATCATCGAACTCCATCACAACAATAAACTGGATGCGCCGTCTGGTACGGCCATCATGACAGCGGATAAGATCGAAGCTGCCCGCAAGGCCGCTGGTGCTAAACCGGCTCCGGACAAGACCCATGAAAGCCTCGACGGCGCCCGCGGTGCCTCTGTCGCCGGGATTCCTATCCACAGCGTCCGCCTGCCGGGTTACGTCGCACATCAGCAAGTCTTATTTGGGGGGTACGGCGAACTGCTGACCATCCGCCACGACTCGATGGACCGCAAGTCCTTCATGCCCGGCGTCGTCTTAGCCGTCAAAAAAGTAAGCTCCCGTCCGGGTTTGACCTTTGGACTGGAAAACTATTTATAAAAGAACCATTAGGGGAGGAAGTTTGTTATGACAAAAGAACCGGTAGTAGCGATTTTAGGTGCCACAGGTGCCGTAGGCCAGGAATTTATCCGCTTGATCGAAGAACGCAAATTCCCGTACAGCAAGTTGAAGTTATTAGCATCGTACCGTTCGGCTGGCAAGAAATTGACCGTCAACGGCCAGGAATATACGGTTGAAGAAGCCAAACCGGAATCTTTCGACGGTGTTGATATCGGCTTGTTCGCCGGCGGCTCGATCAGTAAGGAATTGGGACCCGAAGCTGCTAAACGGGGCTGCGTCGTCATCGACAACTCCAGCACGTTCCGTATGGACCCGGATGTCCCCCTGGTCGTACCGGAAGTCAACCCTGAAGATATTGCCTGGCACAAGGGCATCATTGCCAACCCGAACTGCTCGACGATCATCATGCTCATGGCCCTCAAGCCGATTCACGACTTGTCGCCGATCAAACGCATCATCGTCAGCACTTATCAGGCCGTATCCGGTGCCGGCAAAGAAGGTATCGACGAACTGCGCGATGAAACGGAAGCGTACCTTAAAGGCGAAGAAATGCAGCCCAAGATCCTGCCCAGCAAGAGCCTGCCCAAGCATTATCCCATCGCCTTCAACCTCATTCCACAGATCGATAAATTCGTAGAAAAAGATTACACCAAAGAAGAAATGAAGATGGTCAACGAAACGCACAAGATGCTCCACGATGACTCCATCGCCATTACGGCTACGACAGTCCGCGTCCCGGTCTTCCGCAGCCATGCCGAATCGGTCTATGTCGAAACGGCCGATGAACTGACAGTTGATGCCGTCCGCAAAGCCATCGATGCTTTCCCGGGTGCCCAGGTCCAGGATAATCCGGCTGAAATGGAATATCCTATGCCTTTGTTCACGTCGGAAAAATATGACTGCTACGTCGGCCGTATCCGCAAGGATCTTTACAACCCGAAAGCCATCAACCTCTGGGTATCGGGTGACCAGATCCGCAAAGGCGCTGCGCTCAATGCCCTGCAGATTGCCGAATACATGCTGGCCCACGACATGATCCACTAGTACGAAGAGGGGAGAGAATCCTTTATGTTAACGTTTCCCAATGTTATTGTCGCTATGATTACGCCGTTCCATCAGGATGGCTCCGTCAATTACGAAGCTGCCGTCGAACTGGCTAAGAAATATGCTGACGAAGGATCGGCCATCCTCGTCGGTGCTACTACAGGTGAAGGGGCTGTCATGACGGAAGAAGAAAAACTCAAGCTCTTCAAAGTCACAGCCGATGCCCTGAAAGGCCAGACCCTGGTCATGGGCAATGTCGGGACCAACAATACGGCTCAGACCATCGCCATGATTCAGAAAGCGAAGGATACGGGCATCGATGCCCTGCTGTGCATCGTCCCGTATTACAATAAACCGAACCAGGAAGGCTGTTACGCCCACTTTGCAGCTATCGCCAAGTCGACGGACATGCCTATCTTCATTTACAACGTACCGGGCCGTACAGGCGGCAAAATCGAACCGCAGACGGTCTGCCAGCTGGCTCATGACTTCCCGAACATCATCGGCCTCAAAGATGCCAGCGGCGACCTGGACTACGCCGGTTACGTCGCAGCCAATGCCCCGGAAGGGTTCCATCTCTACAGCGGTGATGACAACCTGACCCTGCCTATCGTTGCTGTCGGCGGCGAAGGCGTCATTTCCGTCGCTGCCCACGTCATCGGCAAGGAAATGAATGAAATGATCCAGGCCCACAAAGACGGCGACGTCAAGAAAGCAGCGGCCCTCCATCAGAAGTACCTGCCCTTCATGAAAGGCTGCTTCTGCACGGTCAGCCCGGTCCCGGTCAAAACCATGCTCAACATGCTCGGCTTCCCGGCCGGCCCGTTCCGCCTGCCCCTGGTAGACGCCACACCGGAAATCAAGGCCAAGTGCGAACAATACCTGAAAGACATCGGCAGATTATAAGTGCTGATAAATGGAAACCTCTCCGACCTGTACTCAAGCCTCCCTTATAGGGGAGGTGGCCCAGCGGGCCGGAGAGATTTCTATAAACTTGGTTTTATATTAAAAAAAAGCCTTGACATATCCCCGATTTCTTGTTATTATATATGAGTCGTCAGGAACGACAAGATATGACTCGGTAGCTCAGCTGGATAGAGTGACTGACTACGAATCAGTAGGTCTAGGGTTCGAATCCCTACCGGGTCACCAAACGTTCGCAATGCGAACACCCGGAATTTCCCGTCATCATTTTGGTGACGGGATTTTCTAGTATATGAGGGGTTGCAGTATAGTTGTACTGAATTTCTACTTTATCGGGGTAGACGATGACACGACGGATAAAAGTCTGGAACATGTCCAGGCGGTATTTGTCGTGTTCTTTTTTTTGGAGGAGCAAATTTTTTAGGAAAAATTCGACGGCGATTTCATCAATCTTTACCGGGGTAGAGGAGAGTTTTATTTTTTCCATCTTGATATCCAGGTCGGCAATTTCCTTTTCATATTGTGCTATGTTGGCTGCTAGTGTTGTGGAGATGATGCCGGCTTCGACGGCTTTGATGGAATTATTTAGTTTTTTCTGAATGATCTTCTTATCTTCTTTGATGCGGTCTATTTCCGTGGCAGCCGGGTCTTTTTGTTGCACGGCGACGGCTTGTTTCGCAATCATGCGGACGGCTTCCTGGTTCATGAGGATATTTATAGTCGTTTGTAATACTAGATCCTCAAGTTTGTCCCTACTTATATTACGATTGGTGCATTTTATATTTAGCTTTTTGCCGCGGTCGTGGTAATTGTTTTTTGTGGAACAGCGGTAATAGTGGTAGAGGGCGCCGCTTTTTGAGTGGCCGCTTTGGCCGGTCATGGGAGAGCCACAGACGCCACAATAAATCATCCCAGTAAGTGCATAATTAGCGCTACGACGTTTTGCACGGGGATGAGCTTTGATATGATGGATTTTCTCTTGCGCCATGGCAAATTGCTTTTGTGTGATGATGGCGGGTGCATAGTCGGAGACTTCGATAGATCCCCACTGATATAACCCTGTGTATATGGGATTTGTCAAAATTCTATTCAAGCTACTATAGCGGAATTTAGCCTTGCGTGATGTGACATAATTATGGTCATTCAGGTATCTAACGATGTCCATAATGCGACACCCGGCGAGCCATTTATCATATATGATTTTTACGGCTTCCGCGCCAACAGGGTCAATTTGCAGTGTTTTATCAGGGGCCAGGCAATACCCCAGCGGAACGTAGCCGCCGGTCCACTTATGTTCCAGGACATTTTCGGTCATGCCGCGCTTCACCTTCTGCGACAATTCAGCGCTGTAGTATTCCGCATATCCTTCAAGCATGGATTCTAAGATAATAGAGCTTGGATCATCTCCGATGCGTTCTTTTGCCGACAAGACTCGGACACCATTCTTTTTGAGCTTATTTTTGTAGACGGCGCTGTCGTAGCGGCTTCGGCTGAAGCGGTCCAACTGATAGACAATGACGTATTGAAATTGTCCGCGGGCGCTGTCGGCAATCATGCGCAGGAAATCGGGCCGGTTATCGGATCGGGCGGACATGGCTCGGTCTATGTAAGTGCCAATGACTTCCAAGCCCTGGTCTTCGGCGAATTTCGTACATTCGCGGATCTGCCCGTCGATGGATTCTTCTCTCTGCTTGTCACTACTGAAGCGTGCATAGATAACTGCTTTTGATTCACTCATAAATTATCAGCCCTTTCATGGAGTCTAAGGGCTGATTATGGTATAATATAGACGTAAATCAGCCCTATCTGGGGGTTTACAAATGCCGATACGGTACTGGTGATGCCGTCGGCGTGTCCCGTGTCCTGTTCCAGCAGGATGCGGGGCTTTTTTATTGTTCTTACACGGTTATTTATAAGAAATTAACACTTGACACTTGCTTATTAGCATCAACGGTAACCATGAATGAGTTACGAATTTTTGCGCCAAAGCTGTTCTGTGCGTCAACGGTACCTGTAATTAAAACAGAGCCACTTTTATCTTTCAGTACTTTTAAATTGTCAAAGTCAGCAGTAGCCGGGGCTTTCAACTTCTTTTTGACAGCGTCCTGGGCAATTACCTGGTATTCAGCTACCTGAGCATCCGTAAGCGTGACATCAGCAAGATCGCATATTTTATTATCCGACGCATACACTTTCACGCCTTGCTGGTTTTCGATAGCTTCTAATTTACCATCTTTAACCCCGAAAAAGACACGGCCGTACTTATCATCTTGAACGTAGTAATATCCCTTTTCTTTGTTTAGCGTTGATACGCCGTCAAATTTAGTTACCCCGACATCCTTTAGCTGCGTAAGCACTGTACTCGCTTGCTCTTTGGAAAGGCCGGTTGCTTTAGCGATGTCACCAGTAGGGTCGTTACCGCACCCGGATACCAACAACGCAGACATAACTAAGGCGACTAACATTGATTTTTTCATAAGATTCAACTCCTTTTTATTCATCCAGCTACGAAAAACTGGAAATCATCTATCTCAGTATCCAAGTCTTGATTATGGAGCATTTTTTCCAGCAAATTGGCTTGGATTTCAGCGCTAAAGTCGTTGCCCTTAATGTGCATCAGTTCATGAAGGACAGCGGCTTTTTGCATTTCCCAGGAGCAGTGAGAATTGACAATAATAGTGTAGCTGCCGTCCTCATTCATATGCGTGAGGGCTCGCACATGATAGGGCATATCTTGATAGATTAATATAATATTCATAGGCTACTTTTTACCTTCCTTCGCTTTTAGCCCGTTAATTAGATTCAGGACAATGTCAATATCATCTTTGCTGAGGTCTTTGGTAGCATCAAACAGAATGCGCCGGTTCGGATCTGTGCGCAACTCTTCGGCTAGGGCAACAACGTCCGGATCGGAATAGTAGCCCTGGCTATCATCTGATGTGTCATCTAGTAGGTCCATAGGAGATATTTGAAGAGCTTCAGCTAAGAGCGCCATTTTATCACGCCTCATGTTTTTTATATAACCTGATTCCCATTTTTTGACCGTACTCTTACTAACACCAACTTTATTAGCGACTTCTTCCATGGTTAAGCCAAGTTCTTTTCGTCTGTGTTCTATCATTTCATTGACTTTCATAATTAATCGCTCCTTTTAAGTTCCTATCTATATAATACTATGTATGTTTCTAAAAAGCAACATTTTTGCCGAAATATAATATAAAGTTTCCTAAAGTGTTGACAGTCGCTTAAATGTAGGGTATAATTCAAGTAGCCTAAAGGAAACAACAGGAGGTGATAATTGTGAATGCTAATAAACTATTGGCCCTTATTAAACTCAAAGGCTTTTCTATGAAAAGCTTCCTTAGTGCAATTCAAATGCCTAGTTCCACGTGGTCAAAGAAAATCAGAGGCTTATCGGAATTCACGCGAGCCGAAATGTGCTCAATAATCCATGTATTACACATGGATTATTACGAAGTAATGGATATTTTTTTTAATCAAAAAGTTTCCTAAAGTAAACTTTATTTCAAAATGTGATTGGACTCACGCGGCGAGAAAGGAGGCGTTCTTATGCTGAGGAAGAAAGAAAAAGAGCCATGCAACAGCACAGCTCTTATAAAATTTGATTACTACGATGTAATGGATTATCTGATGCGGGTACTAGAAAAACATGATGTATTGATTCCTGTGATTTTATCGATTGCAGTTTCTATTACCACAGTCCTTTTACTAGCAAAGTAATTAACGTAGTAATAAATGCAACAATAATTGGAGCAATTATTGATTTAGAAATGGCTTCAATAAAAAATTGCTTTTTTAAATCAAAGTAAATTTTACCATTCATGGTAATACGGTAAGCTCCATCCATGTAAACACGGGGATCATTTGATTTTCCTATGTCAGCATTTTCTATGTACCTATTTCTGATAAGGATTGATAAATAATTGCTGGCATCAAACGAGCATAAAACTGATAGCTGAGAAACTGAAAGCAGTTCGTGCTTGAAGAAAAGCTTTAATACTTTTTCTGATCTCGAGTCAAGCCGAGTAAAAGGCATAAATATCATCTCCCTTCATGAACATTATATCATGACGGAGCAGAAAGGAGGATCATCATGACGAACAAGGAAATGAAAAAGCTCGAAACCAATTTCAAGAATCGCTGGGTTGATTATCTTCACGCTGATTATGAAGCGAAATTCGGTAACAGCGGGTATACCGAAGATGACGCACAACGCAGATTGAACGTGGCCCTCGGATACAGCAGCGCTATTTTCGACGTCCTCAGTCTTACCTATGACCCGGATACTACGCAGCGGCTTATCGCCATGTGGTGCAAAGAAGCTACAGATGCGTTGGTTGCCGACATAAAAGCCCATGCCGAATATAACGCGCAGCGGAAGAAGTGACCGAAAGGAAGGCGAGAAATGACACCTAACGAAAAGGCTTACTTAGTCAACCTGTTTCAAAAATCTTACTTGAGAAGGCTTCAGCTAAATGATGCCTACAATGAAAATCCGGTCAGCATGAACTACATTCTCAAGGAATTAGCAGAAATCAATGTAGAAACGATTCTACATATCTGCCATGAACTGGGGATAGATTCCGAACGGTTGCGGCGAGCAGGCATCGCCGCTTGGGAAGTTCACTGTGAAGAAGTTTTAGCGGATTGGAGGCGGCAATGCGATGAAACGTAAATTTAGAGGGCAACATACAAGCCGACTTATCCGTGCGGGATTATCCGTGGCCATAGCATTCGGGTGTGGACTGTACATCGGCCACACAGCGCCATGGATGACCAGCGAAACACTGGCGGCGGATACATCATACATCCATGAAGTGGACGCCGGTGAAACGCTCTGGCAAATTGCCGGACCCATTGCAGATCAGACCGGGCAGGACGTCCGGGAGATCGTCTACCAGCTCCAAGTCAACAACGACTTAGGGCCGGATCCGACGCTACAGCCGGGGCAGAAATTAATCGTTCGTTACTGATAGGAGGTGGTGACAGTGGATGAATTTTTCCGTGACATCATCGAATTCTACAGTGATCCGGAAAACATCCGGGCCCTAGAAGAATACCGTAAAGAACAAGAAGCCTTGAAAGGAGGTGAAACGAATGATGTGCGAAACGTGTCCCCATGATGGGTATTGTATTCCCGATGATTGTGCGCTCATAGAAAAAGAGCCGCTCCTGCGCCAACAGGAAACGGCCCCAACAAAAACAGTTCAAATTAACTATAGCACACGATCGGAGATTTTACAATTGGATACAGCTCAAAATGACTATGAAATGTTTATAGCCAAGAAGGAACGCCCGGCGGACGATTGCGGATTCAAAATCTCAATGGATTCCCTGCCGTCGGCCCTGTTCGATTTCCAACGCGATATCGTCCATTGGGCTCTTGCCAAAGGGCGCGCCGCCATTTTTGCCGACTGCGGCCTGGGCAAGACCTTGATGCAGTTGGCTTGGGCAGACCAGGTACACCAGCATACAGGGAAACCAGTTCTGATACTGGCCCCGCTGGCTGTCGCGTCACAGACTGCGCAGGAGGGTCATCGATTCGGTATTCCGGCTAGTGTTGTGGAACGGGCCGATGATGTTATCAATGGCATCAACATTACGAACTACGACAAGTTGGACCGGTTCAACGCCGGCGATTTTGCCGGAGTCGTCCTCGACGAATCGTCCATCCTGAAGTCGTTTACTGGGAAGGTACGGACAGCGCTGATTAAGGCGTTTGGACAGACACCATACCGACTGGCCTGCACGGCCACGCCTGCGCCGAATGACTATATGGAATTAGGAAACCATTCCGAGTTCCTGGGCGTCATGACGCGGACGGAAATGCTCAGTATGTTCTTTGTCCACGACGGCGGGGAAACGTCTAAATGGCGCTTGAAAGGTCATGCGGAAAAGGGATTTTGGCACTGGATGGCCGGCTGGGCTGTTGTCCTGGATAACCCGATCAGCCTGGGCTACCAGGACGAAGGCTACGAACTGCCGGAACTGCATATGCATGAAATCATTGTAGACGGCGATGCGCCGACGCAGGAAAAGCTGACACTGACTCAGCGGCGGAAGGCCCGCAAGGAATCCCTGGACGCCCGATGCAGAGCCGCGGCAGACTTAGTCAATGCCAGCCATGAACAGTGGCTGGTATGGTGTGACCTCAATGCCGAATCGGAGGCGCTCCATAAAATGTGCCAGATGTCCCGGCAGGTCCGCGGATCCGACAAGAGCCAATATAAGTCATCTACGATGATGGGCTTTTCCATCGGCGTCCTGAAATGCCTGATTACGAAACCCAGCATCGCCGGGTTCGGGATGAACTGGCAGAACTGTCACAACATGATTTTCGTCGGGCTATCCGACAGCTACGAGCAGTACTATCAAGCCGTGCGCCGCTGCTGGCGATTCGGACAGACGCATCCCGTCAATGTCTACATCATCATATCGGCGAAAGAAGGCTGCGTCAAAGAGAACATTGAACGCAAGGAAGCCGACGCCATCAACATGCGGCAGAAAATGGCCGCGCTGACCCGTGAATCAGTCAAAGAAAACTTGTCACGGACGACACGAATCCTATCTGTATATCATCCGGTAGTACCCATGCGCCTGCCGGATTGGAAAGAAATGGAGGCTGTATAAAATTATGACTAATGTCTTAGATCAATACGTATCTGACAGGGTATCCCTGTATCACGGCGACTCAGTAGAGATGTTGCACGGCCTGCCAGATAACTGCTTGCACTATTCTATCTTTTCGCCGCCATTCTCATCGCTGTACACCTATAGCAACAGCGACCGGGATATGGGAAACAGCGCCAGCGATGACCAGTTCTATACGCATTTCGGATTTTTGATTCATGAGCTGGCCCGGGTCATCATGCCGGGGCGGCTGGTGTCAGTCCATTGCATGGATATCCCGAAAATGAAGAGCCGTGATGGCGTCATCGGCCTGAAAGACTTCCCAGGCGAAATCATCCGGGCTTTTGAGAAGGCCGGATTCATCTACCATAGCCGCGTTGTCGTGTGGAAAGACCCGCTTGTCGAGGCAACCCGTACAAAAGCCCTGGGGCTGATGCACAAACAACTATGCAAGGATTCGGCCATGTGCCGGAACGGGCTCCCTGATTATGTCGTGACGTTCCGCAAGCCCGGGGATAACCCGGAACCCGTTGCCCATGAAGATGGGCTCAAGCGGTTCTACGGTGAAAATGAACCGGAAGGCGTGAAGACGCTGCGCCCTCAGCCGGACCCGGAACTCGTCGAGGCAAAGAAGAAATACAATACTACGCCGGTATACAGTCATCAAGTGTGGCGCCGGTACGCATCGCCGGTCTGGATGGATATCCGGCAAAGCAACACGCTGAACCGGGCGGCGGCACGGGACGAAAAAGATGAACGGCATATATGCCCGCTACAACTGGACCTGATTGCCCGGTGCCTGGAGCTGTGGACGAACCCGGATGATATTGTGCTGGACCCGTTTGCCGGTATCGGCAGTGTCCCCGTCGTAGCCCTTCAGATGGGCCGCCGGACCATGGGGTTTGAGCTCAAAGATTCATACTACAATCAAATGGTTTTGAACTGCAAAGAGGAGGAAACACACCATGATGAAAATCAGCTTTGAAGGAAACGTAAATGAAGTATTATCCGATATGAAAGCATTCTTACAGCAGAACTCAGAATTGAGTCCAGATGTGGGCGCAATGGCGGTGGATTTGCATCCAGATATGGATGCTGTAGCACCGGCGGCATCGTCTGCACCACAAGCGGCTCCCTCGAGTTCCGTTTCCGCTGTTGAAAAAACGGCCCCAGCGCCGACTACTGAAACACCTGCTACCGTGCAGGAACCCGATGCACCGGTTCCAACAGTACCTTCTACACCAGCCCCCGCAACGCCCGTTGCACCAGCCCCGGTGGCACCTTCTACACCGGATCCGGCAACGCCTGAGCCGCCTGTAGCCGTAGTTCCGACGGCACCGGCGAAAGAATACTCGCTGGACGAACTGCTGACGGCTACAGCGCCGCTCATGGACGCTGGAAAGATTGCTGACCTTCAGGCACTGATGCAGAAATATGGCGTTGCATCTATGATGGAAATCCCGAAAGAAAAATACGGCGAACTGGCAACGGACCTGCGCGCACTGGGGGCGAAATTATGAGCAAGCAGCATGCATTATTAAGTGCTTCCTCAGCGCACCGCTGGCTGAAATGCACGGCAGCGCCGCAGATGGAGCAGAAATTCCCAGACACGACATCGACCTATGCAGCAGAAGGTACATTGGCGCACAGCATCGCGGAACTGAAACTGCGCGCCTATGCGGTTGAACCGATGAGCCATGCCGCCTTTACCCGGCGCCTGAATAAGTTCAAAAAGGATGAGCTTTATCAAGCAGAAATGGACGGCTATACGGAAACATACCTGGATTATATCAAAGGCATCCTGTTGTCTTATGATGTCAAGCCCTATGTCGTGGCCGAAAAGCGGGTTGATTTCAGCCGTTATGTCCCGCAGGGATTCGGTACCGCGGACTGCCTGATCATGGCCCATGATGAGCTTCATGTTGTCGATTTCAAGTACGGGAAAGGTGTTCCCGTCGCCGCAGCCAATAACCCACAGATGCGATTGTATGCCCTGGGCGCGTTGGCCGCGTATCAGTTGCTATATCGGTTCAATGTAGTGCATATGCATATCGTCCAGCCGCGGATCAACAATTTCAGTCAGGAAACGCTGGGCGTCGATATCCTGAAAGATTGGGCCGCTGATGTGGTTGCCCCGAAAGCCCAGGAAGCCGCCGGAGAAAACGGCGGAACGTTCAATCCCGGCGAATGGTGCCGGTTCTGCCGGGCCAAGGCACAGTGCAAGGCCCGGTGCGATGCTTATGCATCCATGGTAGATACCGCACAGGAAAAGCACGATATGACCATGATTACCATGTCGGAACTCGGCGGATACTTGAAAAAGGCAAAACTGCTGAAAGACTGGGCCGATGACTTACAGGAATATGCGCAGTCCTGTGCCATGAAAGGCATCCATGTCCCGGGCTGGAAGCTGGTGGAAGGCCGGGGAAGCCGGGTATTCACTGACATGGATGCGGCCTTCAGCAAGCTGATGGAAAACGGTATCGACGAATCGGTCCTGTACGAACGCGTACCGCTGACACTGGCTAAGACAGAAAAAGCCATCGGCAAGAAACTGTTTGCCGACTTATGCGATGAATTCATCGAACGGAAGCCCGGCAAACCGGCTCTGGTACCTGAATCCGATAAGCGCCCGGCGTTAGATCTTACCCCGAAAGCATCCGATGTTTTTAAACCTATTGACGAAAAAGGAGATAACTAACTATGGAAAACACCAATGTTGTATTAGAAAACGTTCGCCTCAGCTATGTACATCTTTTGAAGCCCTATGGCCGTGACCCGCAAGGCCCGCAGAAATACCAGACGACTATCCTGTTGCCGAAAACGGATACGGCAGGCAAGCAGAAGTTGGATGCCGCCATTGCCGCAGCTACACGTAACGGCTTGAACGGCAAATGGAACGGCACAGCTCCGGCCAAAGTACCTACGCCGATTTGGGATGGTGATGGACTTACACAGAACGGGAACCAATTCGGACCGGAATGCAAAGGCTGCTGGGTGTTCGCCGCGTCCAGCGCGGCGGACAAACCCGTTGATGTCGTTGATGCTCAGATGAACCGTATCATCGACGCGACGCAGATTTACAGCGGTGTATATGCGAATATCTCGGTCAACTTCTTCCCCTATAATTACCAGGGGAAAAAGGGAATCGGATGTGGCCTCGGTCCGGTGCAGAAGGTTCGCGACGGCGAGCCATTAGGTGGGTCTGCACCGTCGGCTAAGTCCGTATTCCATGCGATCCAGCCGCAGGCGCCGGCCTCCCCGGCGGTCAATCCGCTCACGGGCCAGCCCATGTAATCGATATATGTGTCTTTCAGGCGCGTGGAACAACCGCGCGCCTATTTTTATCAAGAGGTGATTTACATGCCGAAACATCTCAGCATCGACATTGAAACGTATTCGGATATAGATATCGGGAAATGTGGGCTGTTCAAGTATTGCGACAGTGAAGCCTTTGAAATACTGCTGTTTGCCTACTCCTATGATTTCGGACCGGTGAAGGTTGTGGACCTGGCATCCGGCCAAGCTATCCCTGGCAATGTCCAGATGGATTTACAGAATCCCGATGTCATCAAGCACGCCTACAATGCGGCCTTTGAAATTACCTGCCTCAACCGGGCTGGGTACTTAACACCAGCAGACCAGTGGCGCTGTACCATGCTTCATGGTCTGTATCTTGGGTACCCGGCGGGGCTGGCAAATCTGGGTAAAGCCCTGGGCCTGCCAGATGACAAACAGAAAATGGCTGCTGGCAAGGCCCTAATCCGGTATTTCTGTGTGCCATGCAAAGCGACCAAGCGTAATGGCAACCGTCGGCGCAACCTGCCGAAGCACGACCCGGATAAATGGCGGACCTTCAAAGAATATAACGCCCAGGACGTCGTAACCGAAATGGCCGATTACCAGCGGCTGCTTGCGTATCCTGTCCCCGAGTGGGTGCAGGAAGACTGGGTTATCGACTATGAATTGAACCGCCGGGGCATACAGCTTGATTTAGACCTTGTATACGGCGCTATCCGTATCAATGATGAACACCGCGAGGAGCTGATTCAGCGGGCCATTGCTATCACAGGTCTGAGCAACCCGAACAGCCGGAATCAGTTATTGGAATGGCTCAATGAAAATACGGATCTGAACCTGGAAAAACTGACTAAGGAAACGGTATCTGAGTCCCTGCAAGTAGCCAGTGGCGCCGCGGAAGAAGTACTGCGGATCCGCAAGAATCTATCGAAAAGCAGCGTATCGAAGTACCAGGCCATGAAAAGCGCTGTTTGCCACGATCATCGCATTCGAGGCGTCCTGCAATTCTACGGAGCAAACCGTACAGGCCGCTGGGCCGGCCGGCTCGTACAGGTCCAGAACCTGCCTCATGATGTGCCGCCAGCTATCGACGTAGCCCGGCATCTGGCGAAGACGGGAAACCGCCACGGCCTGGAGCTGTTATATGGTGATGTCGCCAGCACCTTATCCCAGTTGATCCGTACGGCCTTCATTGCGCCAGATGACTGCATGCTGTGTGTATCGGACTTTTCGGCCATCGAAGCCCGGGTGCTGTCCTGGCTGGCTGATGAAAACTGGCGTATGGACGTTTTCGCCAACAATGGAGATATTTACTGCGCCTCAGCATCGTCCATGTTCGGCGTGCCTGTTGTGAAGCACGGCATCAATGGACACTTGCGGCAAAAGGGCAAAGTCGCAGAACTGGCCCTGGGCTATCAGGGCGGACCGAATGCCCTGATCTCCATGGGCGCCCTCAAAATGGGGCTGACGGAAGAAGAACTGCCGGATATCGTCCGGCGGTGGCGCGCATCGAATCCGCGAATCCAGGATTTCTGGTATGCCGTCGATAATGCGGCCTTGTCAGTCATGCAGAACGCCCAGCCTGTCGGACTCCCTCACGGCATCATCTTCAGCCGCGAATGCAATCTGGTCTATGGCTATGATTACCTGACGATAACCCTGCCAAGCGGACGGCGGTTGTTCTATCCGCAGCCGTACATTGCCGATAACCAGTTCGGCCGGCCGGCTATCCACTACCGGACACAGATCGGCGCCAACTGGGTCAGTACATCAACGTACGGCGGCAAGCTCGTAGAAAACATCACCCAGGCCATCGCCCGTGATTGTCTGGCCCTGGCCATCAAACGGCTGGTACAGCACGGCTATAAACCGCTCATGCACATCCATGATGAAGTCGTCCTGGAAGTGCCCAGGGAAAGCCTGCACGATGACGAAATCGACCGAATCAACGCCATCATGTGCGCACCTATCCCGTGGGCGCCAGGGCTGTTATTAAACGCCGATGGATTTGTCAGCCCGTACTATAAGAAGGATTGAGGAGGGACGCTATATGATTGAAAACAAAGCACGTATTGCCGCCAACGGGGGAACCATTGCGACGTCGGTACTGATTTATATGGCACTTCATGATGATGACGCTCTGCGATTCAGCACGAAACGCCTGAACGCGATTACTGATACCGTGATCACGTACAGCGAAGACATCAACCATAGCGCCGAAAAATTCATTCTATATCGGAATCGGCTGGACCAATGCGGCATCGATTTTCAGTTGAAGTACGACTTCATCCGAGCCTTGATGAAAGGCTTGAAATTCTCCGGAAAACGGGAGCATACCGGCGCAGAAGCGGGGATAGAAGCCACATACACGCTGATACTGCTGGCTGCGCACGATATATATGGCCTGGGCAGGACACGCCTGCACCGTATACAGCAGCGAATTAAGGAGTATGCATGGGCCATCAAAGATGGCGCCGTCCATATCTTGGAGTACATGAAATGCCTGGCATGCGAATGCGGGCAAAAATATCAGGTCCTCATGAACTATGAAAATGAATACGGAGAAATATGCATTTATGGATAGGAGCGTGATAGATATGAGCCGTTGTACGGTATGGCGATTGATTTTTTTCTACGCCATTGTTTTTTGGATTGCATTTTTTGTAGCCGCTGTATTTATGCTGAATTAGGAGTCAAATAATGAAATGGGTTAATCCAAATGATGAAATGCCAAAGCGCTATACAACTATCCTGATTGCCATCCAATATCCCCAACATAATCGGGCATATACAATTACTACGGGCCTTTATACTGGCGAACGCCTGGGATGGTACGCCGATGTCAACGGGAAATACCTGGATACAGAACAGGTAAAATATTGGGCTCCGATTGCGTCCCTGCCCAGGGACTATTAACGAAGCCGAATCAAGGAGGAGAATAATGCTGAAGATTCTTGAATTATTTGGCGGAATTGGCAGCCCTCGGGTCGCACTGAGAAACTTAGGGATTCCGGTTAAATCAATCGACTATGTCGAAATCGATGAAAAGGCTGTCCGGTCATACAATGCGATCTTTCGCGGTGACCTATCGTATAAAACACAAGACGTTAGGGGGTGGAACTTGAAGCCAGATATCTTGATCCACGGAAGCCCTTGCCAGGATTTCAGTATTGCAGGCAGGCAGCGCGGAGCGGATCCGAATAGCGGAACCCGCTCATCGCTCATGTGGGAAACCATTAGCATCGTTAGAAATATGGGACTATGGAAACCCCGAATCATCATATGGGAGAACGTGAAAAACGTAAGGAGCCGCTATATGGTGCATAACCATGAAAAGTACATGTCTGAATTGGACCAAATGGGGTATAAAAGCTCCTATGCTCTGCTGGATGCCCGGGATTTCGGGCTTCCACAAGCCAGGAAACGGGTTTTCACGGTGTCTATTTTGGGCGGCAAAGAATTTAATTTTACCCAGTTGAAAAGAAAGCCAATGGTCAATATCAGGGGCTTTCTGGAAAGTGGCCCCGTTGATGATTATTACCGGGTTAAAGCTCCGTCAATGCTTAGGGCAATTGGGAAGACAGGAACTGTCAGAAGGCTTCCTATCATCCAAGATTACTGCTGGACGATTACAGAGCGCCCGGACAGAGCACCGGGATGCGGATGCCTGCCAATAGGAGACGGAAATTATAGGTATTTGACCGAGCGTGAATGCTGGCGGCTTCAAGGTTACAGCGATATCGACTTTAATGCGGCCGCTCAGGTTAACAGCCGGAGAACCCTTTACCGTCAAGCAGGCAACAGTATCCCTGTACCGATTTTTGAAAGCCTTTTCACGAAAATGCTATAGGGAGGATTGAGAAAATGACTACTGATGTACAGCATCCAGACCACTACACGTGGAAAGGAACCGAATGTAAAACTATTATTGAATCTATGACTAAAGGCTTGGACGGACAGGACGCCTATTATGTGGGCAATATCGTCAAGTATCTGTACAGGTATCCTATGAAGGGAACAGCGCATAAAGATTTGCTGAAAGCCCGGCAGTATCTCGATTTCCTAATTACGAATCAGGAAGTTCACGACGCAGAAAAGGGAAAAAGGAATGCGTAATGCGAGTTACCCCGATTGGGGGAGGTGTTATTTTGCAGAACGATAGAAAACTGGTCATCAGCGTTGGCAGCAGCCGCAGCTCGAAGAACTGGGTACAGACAGAGATGATGTGGTCGGAGTTCATCGACCGCCTGCGTGTGCCACAGCGGACGCATGAAACATTTGATGACTACATGAAAATGTCGAAACGGCAGAAAAGCGAACTGAAGGACATCGGCGGTTTTGTCGGTGGATCCCTGCAAGGGACCCGCCGCAAGGCGGCTGCTGTCACGGGGCGCGACCTGGTGACACTGGACATGGACAACATCGCGGCCGGGGAAACGGATAACGTCATCCGCCGCATTGACGGCCTGGGCGCCGCCTATGTCGTGTACAGCACCCGTTCGCATGCGCCGTTCCGGCCTCGCCTGCGTGTCATCCTGCCGCTTGATAAAACGGTCACAGCGGACGAATACGAACCCATCGCGCGGAAGCTGGCCAGTATCATCGGAATCGAACTGTGCGACCCGACAACATTCGACGTCTCACGGCTGATGTATTGGCCCTCGTGTAGTACCGACAGCCAGTATGCCTTTGCCTATGGAGACAAGCCCTTTACCAGTGCCGACGGCATACTGAATCAATATGAAGACTGGCACGATGTACGGACATGGCCGCAAGTACCAGGCAAAGAAATGAAACCGAAAGAACTGCTGGCCCGGCAGGCGGATCCTACGAAAAAAGCGGGCATCGTCGGCGCTTTCTGCCGGACCTATGACATCCGAGGCGCTATCGCCGCATTCATCCCGAATGCCTACGAAGACACGGACAAAGACGACCGTCTGACCTATACCGGCGGGTCTACCGTTGCCGGGGTTGTCATCTATGATGACGGTAAATTCCTGTACAGCCATCATGCGACGGACCCCGTCAGCGGGATGCTGGTCAACGCGTTCGACCTCGTCCGGATGCACCGGTTCAGTGAAGACGATGCGGATGCTAAAGAGGGTACCCCGGTCAACCGTCTGCCCAGCTACCAGGCCATGAAGCGCCTGGCCATGCATGATACCGACGTCATGACGGACCTCAATGCGACAGCTCAGCAGCATGCGTCTGATGTCTTTACCGCGGTATCCGATAATGCGGATGCCCCGGCCATCAGCCTGTCCCATGAGGATGTCAACTGGATGCAGCAGGCGCACCTGGAGTATGACCAGAACACCGGGCGGCCGAAAAAGACGATGGACAACATCATCCGAATCCTGAATTTTGACCCGGAACTGGCGGGAAAAATGGCTATCGATGACTTCTCGACGCGCGGCCTGGTTCTGGGCAGCCTGCCCTGGAACGGATGCGAATCCCGGCGGCTGTGGCAGGATACAGATGATGCCGGTGTCGCCTGGTACCTAGAAAACCGCTATGGAATCACCGGGCGGGATAAAATCGCCGGCGCCCTGATGCTGGTATCAGAACAGCACCGTTTCAACGAGGTCAAAGACTATTTCCAAAGCCTTAGCTGGGATGGTGTACCACGCGTTGAAACGATGCTGCACGATTACCTAGGCGCAGAGGACAACGCCTATACGCGGGCTGTAGGCCGTAAATCATTGGCGGCGGGCGTGGCCCGTGTCATGACGCCGGGGTGTAAATATGACTATGTGCCGGTATTCTCCGGGCCCCAGGGCATCGGCAAGACGACGTTCCTGAAGACCATCGGCCGGGACTGGCACAGCGACAGCCTGCAATCGTTCCGGGGCAAGGAAGCCGCGGAGATGATACAAGGCATCCTGATCAATGAAATCGGGGAAATGACGGGGTACAGCAAATCTGACGACAACGAGATCAAGCAGTTCCTGTCACGCTGTTACGACGTATACCGCCAGCCCTATGGGCGCCATACGGGGCGATATCCCCGTAAAGGGATATTCTTTGGCACCTGTAATGACCACGACTTCCTGAAAGACCCGACAGGGTCGCGTCGATTCTGGCCTGTCGATGTAGGCATATTCAAGCCGGTGAAAAGCATCTGGACCGAACTGCCGGCAGAAGTGGACCAGATATGGGCGGAAGCCGTGCACTGCTGGCAAAACGGGGAACCGCTGTACATGGATACTCCAGAGCTGGAATCCATGGCTAAAGCCGAGCAGGACCAGCACCGGGAGGACAACGTCAAGGAAGGGATGATCCGCGATTTCCTGATGCGGCCCATCCCGGAAGGCTACGACGCGATGTCCCTGTCGGCGCGGCGCATGTGGTGGGCCGGGACGGCACAGAACGCGGATAAAGCGACGACGCAGCGGACCAAGACATGCGCCTTAGAGATATGGTGCGAATGTTTTGGCGGAGATCCACGGAATATGAAGCGCAGCGACTCCCGGGACATCAACTATGTACTGGCGAGTATTCCAGGGTGGAAACGAAATAAATCTAAACGTCGATATGGTTACTGCGGTATACAAAAAGGCTTTGAAATCATAAACACTTAAAAATACGCATAAAAATTAATGCGATAGCGTTGCCATTACATGAGCTATTTAAGCAAACTTAAAAAGTCTAAAGACAATTTGATAAAGTTTTAAGAATTAAAAAGCATACATAAAATGGCGAACCGTTGCCATTAATGAAGATAGTGTAACACTAAATGGCAACGGCTAAAGCCGCTATATTGCTAGTTTAACTAACATAAATGCCCAATGTTGCCAATGTTATATATAAAAGGTAAAAAGTAAGAATTAGAGAAGAATATTGAGAATAAAACATGTTAAATACGCATATACGTAGCCTAATTATCTAAAAAAAATATTTTTTATAACAGAATGGCAACGGGAAAAATAACTGATTTTATGATAGCTGTAGTTTTATACAAGGGAGGACGAAACAATGGTATCGGAAAGCAAAATCGAACAGAAATTAGTCAAAGGTATCAAGGCCATGGGAGGCCGGGCTTATAAATGGGTATCGCCGGGGAACACGGGCGTACCGGATCGCATCGTTATTTTCCCGGATGGTAAGGTCGAATTCGTCGAATTGAAGACCGAAACAGGACGTACCACGCCATTACAGAAAGCCCAGTTGCGGCGGCTGGTCCAGTTGAATTGCACCGTCCATGTGCTGTATGGCGAGCAGGATGTCAATGAATATCTGGACATGCATGCTATGCGGTTCGATTGAAGGAGGCGGGCAATATGAAGTTTATCCCGCATCCCTATCAACAATTCTGTATCCAGCAGGTCATCCAAAAGCCGGCTATTGGGCTGTTCTTGGACATGGGCCTAGGCAAGACGGCCATCACGCTGACTGCGGTCAATGAATTGAAGTACGGCCGCTTCCAGGTCCGCCGTATCTTGGTCATCGCGCCGAAAAAAGTAGCCGAAGCTACCTGGCTGCGGGAAGCCGCGAAATGGGACAATCTGAAACATCTGCGATTCTCGACTGTCCTTGGCAGTACGACGAAGCGCATCCGGGCGCTGAATACACCGGCGGATGTGTACGTCATCAACCGGGAGAACGTTGTCTGGCTGGTAGATTACTATAAGAACGACTGGCCCTTTGATATGGTTGTCGTCGATGAGTTCTCATCGTTCAAGAGCCATTCGGCAAAACGCTTCAAAGCCCTGGCAGCCATCCGGCCTCACATCCGCCGTATCGTCGGCTTGACCGGTACGCCATCTCCGAACGGTTTGGCAGACCTGTGGAGCCAGGTTTTCTTATTGGACGGCGGTAAACGACTGGGCCGGTATTATACGCATTTCCGGGAACGTTACTTCGAGCCAGGCCGGCGCAGCCGGGACGTTATCTACGAATACGACCCTAAAGACGGAGCGCAGGACGCGGTCATGAAACAGATTGCCGATATATGCATCAGCATGAAGGCATCGGATTACTTACAGCTGCCGGCCTGCGTCTATGACGATGTGCCCGTGGTCCTGTCGCCAAAAGCCAAGAAGGCCTATCGCGAACTGGAACGGACGATGATCCTGGCCCTGCCGGATGGCGATATCGACGTAACATCGGCGGCAGCACTGTCGAATAAGCTGCAACAGCTGGCCAATGGGGCTATCTATGACGATGAGCATGAAGTCCATACCGTGCATGAGTGTAAGATAGAAGCCTTCTTGGAATTGGTTGAGCAGCTGAACGGCCAACATGCCTTAGTGTTCTATAATTTCCAGCACGACCGGGACCGGATGATGGCAGCCTTGAAGAAAACGAAACTGCGCTATCGGGTTTACAAAGATGCCGACGACGAGCAGGCCTGGAACGATGGACAAATCGATTTGCTGCTGGCCCATCCGGCATCGACGGGGTATGGCCTGAACTTGCAGCATGGCGGGCATCACGTCATCTGGTTCGGGCTGAACTGGTCCCTGGAATTGTATCAGCAGGCCAATAAGCGTTTGCACCGGCAAGGGCAGGAATACCCGGTCATCGTACACCATTTGATTTGTGAGGGCACACGTGATGAAGATTTAGCAGAAGCCCTGACGAAGAAGGACGCGGCCCAGGCCTTTGTCTTGAACAGCTTGAAGGCCCGCGTCATTGCCGTGAGAGGAGGCGCCTATGAAAAACAGCGAGGGCTACCCGGACCCGACAGCCGGGAAGGCTATGGCGAATATCCGCAAGGATGACCGCCGGGCCGATTTGGTCTTGCAGATCATCAAAGCGGTCTGCAAGCTGGCCGGGTATCGGATGGTATGTACCCGGCGTAATTTGAAGATATTGGAAATAATCATCAGGAGGCAGTCATGACAGCAAAAGAATATTTGAACCGCATACGTAGGCAGAACTTTATCTTAAAACAAACAGAGCATGAATTGACAGAAATCCGGTCCGACATCCTGACCATCCGGGCCAGCAGCCTGGCCGAGCATGTCAGTGGGTCCAAAAATTCCGACATCGCTGATAAATACATCCGCCTGGAGCAGTACATGGATAAGGTCAACCATGAATGGGATATCCTGATCAATATGAGGATGGAAGCCAAAGCTATGATCAAGGCCCTGCCGGATCCGCAGCAGCAGGCTGTCTTGTACGCCCGGTACATCAATGGGTTGCGCTGGGAGGCTATCGCCGTTGAGATGGGGTACAGCTGGAAAGGTGTCTTCAAGATACACGGCCAGGCGCTACAGGCCTTTGAACAGGTGCATCATGATGCATTGGCGTCGCGAGTCAGCTAAAAAGTAAAAGAGTACATTGAAGTACACTATCGATGTGAGTATAATAGTAGTATGAAAGTTTGATACAGAGGCAACTATAACCGGTTGCCTCTTTTTTGTTGCCAAAATTCGCGGGTCCTTCTGCCGGAAATTTTCTTCCGCGGCGCTCTCGCACCCCGAAAAATGGCTAGTTTTTTTGATTTTTTGGCCCTCTTCCTTCTTAAACGGACATTTGGCAGGTGATTGTATTGGCTAGACGTACACGCAAAGTGATAATGGGATCAGCCCAGGATTTGGCAGAGCTGTTGCGGATTACATCGCGGCGCGTAAACCAGCTGGCAGGGATGCACATTTTAACTCGTGACGAGGAAAACCGATATGATTTGCCGTCCAACATCGATGCGTATTTCAAATATAAGTACACCTCGCAAGAGGATGTTGACTATGGCCGGGAAAAGGCGATGCATGAAGCGGCTAAACGCCGCCTGGCAGAGCTGGAACTGGCGAAAAGGAATAATGAAGTCCATGAAGCGAAGGACGTCGAATTTGTCATGACAGATATGCTGACAAATCTGCGGTCCCAGCTGTTGGGTATTCCGGCTAAAATGGCGCCGGTACTGGCAGGGCAGACAGAAGCATACATTATGCAGTCTTTGACCGATGAGATCCAATCCCGATTGACGGAGCTGTCTGACTATCGCCCGGACATGTTCACAGAAAAGGAGGCCGTCGATGGAAGCGAAAACGATTAAACTTTTCCAACGCATCGCGGCTAAATCACTGCGGCCACTCCCGAATCTCACCGTATCCGACTGGGCAGACCAATACCGTATGCTGTCTAGTGAATCGTCGGCAGAACCAGGGCGATGGCGTACTGACCGGGCTCCGTATCAGAAGGCTATCATGGATGCTTTTACGGATTTGGACGTCCGCCGAGTGGTCGTCATGTCGTGCAGCCAGGTAGGTAAATCCGATATCATGAATAACGTCATCGGTCGGTTTGCTCATTTAGCACCGGCGCCTATTTTGATGATTCAGCCGACCGTAGATATGGCGCAGGATTATTCAAAGTCAAGAATTGCGCCTATGATTCGCGATACGAAAGTACTGCGGGACATTTTTCAAGACGTTAAGAGCCGGGAATCTGGGAATACTATCCTAAGCAAGCTTTTCCCCGGTGGCAGGCTTATCATGGGCGGCGCCAACAGCCCAGCTGGGCTGGCATCCCGCCCTATTAAAATCCTGCTGGCCGATGAAGTGGACCGGTTCCCGGATTCAGCCGGTACAGAAGGCGACCCTGTTGATTTGGCGGCAAAACGTATGACTACGTTCTGGGACAGGACGATGGGGCTGTTTTCGACGCCTACGAATGCCGGGGAATCACGTATCGAAGTCGAGTACATGACGGGTACACAGGAAGAGTGGCAGCACCGGTGCCCGAATTGCGGGGAATATCATCTGCTGACACATCGGAATATGGTCATGGATACAGAAACGGTTAAAGATGGCCGGAAAAAAGAACATGCTCATGTTAAAGCCGTGTCTTGGCGGTGCCCGGATTGCGGCTTTACCTTTTCCGAATCAAAAATGCGGAGGCAGCCGCAGAAGTACGTGGCAAAGAACCCGACAGCTATCAAGAATCATGTTCGTAGTTTTTTCGTCAACTGCTGGGCGTCCCCGTGGATTTCATGGGCCGATGTCATGCAGGAATGGGTCGATGCAAAAGGGGATCCGGAGCGCGAAAAAGTCGTCATCAATACGCGGTTTGGTGAACCCTATGAGCAGACACGGAGCTATGAGGATGTTGATAAGCTGCTGGCCCGGCGGGAACCCTATGATGCAGAACTGCCGGACGGCGTACTGCTGCTGACCGCTGCTGTTGACGTCCAAGACAACCGGCTCGAGTATGAGATTGTTGGCTGGGGCGACGGTGAAGAATGCTGGGGCATCAAGAAAGGCATCATTTTAGGATCCCCCGACACAGCCGCTGTGTGGAAGCAGCTGGATGAACAGTTGGACCGGGAATATCAATTTGCCGATGGCACAGGCTTGCTGGTTGCCCGGGCGTTCATCGACTCCGGCGGCCACTACACCTCAGAGGTGTACGGGTATAGTCTTACGCATTTAGCGCGTCAGCGGTTCGCTATTCGCGGGTCGTCTACGATGGGAGTCCCGATTATCCATAAGTATTCTAAGGTTACAGCCTACCGGGGGCGGACGATTCCCCTGGTGCTTATTGGAACCGACAGCGGGAAACAGCATATTATGGACCGCCTGGCCGTTGATGTGCCGGGACCGCGGTATTTCCATTTCCCCCTTGATAAGCCAGAGCAGGATGCCGTTAACGAGGTGCTGTGGAACCGCGGCTATGATGAAATTTACTTTCGCGGGCTTACGTCAGAGGAAAAAGTTCCGCAGAAGCGGAACGGTCGGATTGTCTATCGCTGGAAAAACGTTGCAAAGGACCACCGAAATGAACCGCTCGATTTACGAGTATATAACTTGGCTTGCCTGGCGTCTATTTCTCCTGACTTCACGAAGCTGAAAGCACTGATGACAGGGACCCCGGCTGAGCCTGATGCCCGTAAAAAGCGGCATAGACGGCCTAAATTTGGAGTAATAAAGCGAGGGATTGTATGAGTACGGTATTGAATAACCGGCTGAAGCAGTACGTAGCGGCCGAAACAGCTATTTTGTCAGGGGGCCAGTCCTATAAAATCGGGAACCGAACACTGACGCGGGCTGATTTAGCGGAAATCCGCAAAGAAATCAGCGCGCTGTTGTCTGCCGGGGCTACCCTTGATGGTGCATCCGGCGATGCCCCATCCCGGGCGCGGCAGGTCGTTTTGCGTGATTAGGAGGCAGTATGAGTAAACGTAAGCATAAAAAGCGCGCCCGGCAGCCGACCGGGAGCGCCGGTGTCAAGATTACCAATACTGGCTATAGCGAGGGCGGTGCCAGTCGGACCCATGCGGCCTTGCGTGGCTATAATCCGCTAAAATCGTCGGTCCGGTCCGACGTAGACGCAAATCTGAACACGCTGCGCAATCGGTCATCAGATATGTATATCAATTCGCCGATTGGGGCCAGCGCCATCAATACGAATCGGGCGAATGTCATCGGAGCAGGTCTGCAAGTGATTCCTAAGATTGACTATAAGCTGCTGGGGATGACCGTCGAAGAAGCTAAAGCGTGGCAGCATAACACACAGCGGGAGTTCAATCTATGGGCGGAATCCGTACAATGCGACCTGTACCGTAAACATTCGTTCTATGATATGCAGGATATTGCGTATTTGTCGTATCTGGTGGATGGGGACGCGTGGGCGGCTATCAAGTACCGCAGACCGTCGCCGGGGATTCCTTACTCGACACGTATCCAATTGTTCGAGGCGTCTCGTGTCTGCAATCCGGGCTCCATGGCAGCCTACAGTAATTCCGACAGTATGACCGTAGAATGCCGGAACCCGAACAACGGCAACCGCATCGTTAACGGTGTCGAAATCGACGCGGATGGCGCTGTCGTAGCTTATTGGATTGCGAATCGGGTTCCATATGATCCGACAAACAATTCCCAGCGCCTGGAATGGTCACGTGTCGAAGCTTTCGGGCGCCGTACAGGGCGGCCGCTGATATTGCAGGTATCTCACGAGGAACGGCCAGAGCAGTATCGTGGCGTCCCGTATTTAGCCCCGGCTATCGAGGTGCTGAAGCAGGTTAGCCGCTACACAAATGCAGAACTGTCGGCGGCTATTATCAAATCGTTTTTTACCCTGTTCTTTACGTCTAGTGGTACCACGAATGACCTGGGCGATGTGCTGAATGAAACATATGGGCCTGCTGAACAAATCGATCCTGATGATTTACGGCGTATTGAAATTGGTCCGGGGACTTTGAATTTACTGCCCAGCGGCGTCGATGTGAAAGCTGTCGATGGCAGCCGGACACAATCGACATTTGAAGCGTTTACCAATTCACTGATTGCTCAAATCGGGGCGTCCCTGGGCATCCCGTCAGAGGTCCTTATGAATCGCTTCCAGTCGTCGTATAGTGCGGCCAGGGCAGCGCTGTTACAAGCGTCGGCTATGTTCCGTACGCGGCGTACGTGGTTTGCCCGAGACTTTTGCCAGCCTGTATATGAAGCCTGGCTGACAGAAGCTATCGCTATCGGCCGGATCCGGGCGCCTGGTTTTGGTATGGATCCACTGATTACGAAAGCCTGGGCCGGTGCGAACTGGTATGGCCCGGTCATGGGTATGCTGGACCCGGTGAAAGAAGTCAACGGGGCCGCGTTACGCGTTAAATACGGCTTTTCTACGGCAGAAAGGGAAGCAGCTGAGCTGACAGGCAGTAATTATGACGATAATGTCGATCAGATTGCGTCGGAGCGCGCTGTATGGGTTAATAACGACATGAATTATCCGAAAGCGGATAATACGGAAGCGCAGGATACCGGCGAAGGGGGTGATACAGGTTGAAATCGAAATCTTTTTGGAATTTCCACGATTCCGCGGATAACGAACGCGCGGAATTATATATCTATGGGCCTATCGTGTCGCAGTCCCGCTGGTGGGATGATACGATAGACGCTAAGAATTTTGCCGACGACCTTCAGGCTTTGCAAGGTCGGGATATTACAGTCCGTATTAATTCCCCTGGTGGCGATGTTTTTGCGGCGCATGCCATACACAATCAGCTAATCGCATATCCTGGCGCCGTAGATGTCGTCATTGACGGGATTGCCGCGTCAGCAGCTACTATTATTGCTATGGCCGGTGGACGCATTACCATGCCGACGAATTCAATGATGATGATTCACAATCCCGCAGTCGGACTGGAAGACACGTACACGGCTGAAGAGCTGGACCATTATGCTAATGCCTTGCGGGCTGTCCGTAAGTCGATTGTAGCGGCTTACATGAAGCGCGCCAGTGTAGGGCAGGCAAAAATTGAATCGATGATGGACGCCGAGACATGGCTGACAGCCGAAGAATGTCTGAGCATGGGCTTGGCAGATGCTATTGACGGTAGTATCCCGTCGATGCTTGACGGGGATGAGCTTATCGTAAATTCTTTGCGTGTGGATACTACGAATTACAAGAATAAAAAGGGGCTGGCGCATTGTGTGAACAAGCCAGCACCGAAACATAAGGAGGCAGGAACATTGACAAAACTTGAAGAGCTTTTAAACGCCATCGGGTTACGTATTGACGATACTGATAGATATCAGCTGGTAGACCCGAAAGATGTAGAACCGAATAACACAAAACCCGCATCAGCACCGGTAGACGCAGATAAAGTGGCGGCTGATGCCGTTGCCGCTGAACGGCAGCGCGTAGCTGCACTTGATGCTATGGCGGACGGGAATCCGACAGTTGCCGCTATTATCGATACGGCTAAGCGCAATGGGCAGACCGCGGAAGATGTACAGTGCTATGTCGATGCAGTTAAGGGCATTAAGAACGCTGCTCAAACACAGCTCCAGAACATGCAAGCCGACGCGGTCATGGGCGGCGCTGACAGTATCGCTCCGGGTAACGTCAGCGATAAAGCAAATGATGACAGTATTATGGACGCCATTGCCAATGCAATGGGCGTAAAAGGAGGAAAATAGTCATGGCAGAATACGTAACTACGACACCGGGTGTACACTATGATGACCTTATCGGCAGTACCGGGGTCTCTATTGTTACACAGAATGTGGCTGTCAGTGCTGGAACAGCAATGGAGCGTGGCACGTTGATGACGATTACCAGCGGGACTGCGGCTGCTACGGCTAAGGCCGGCCATGCTGATGCTATTTTAGCCGCGCCGGTATCGACGACGGATACAGTGGCGACAGTATATGTTAAAGGCATGTTTAATCGGGAAAAAATCATTGTCGCTGACTCTGATACGGTAGAGGCTCATGAAACAGAGCTGCGCGACGGTGGCATTTATCTTACCAGTTTGAAAGGCTAGAGGAGGCATAAAAATGAACTTTGACGATACTAGAATGCTGCTTGGCGCAGTAGAGCGTGCGTATACGCCATCTACTACGCTGGTAGATGTATTTTTTCCGAATATCCAGGTATTTTCTACGGCAATCGTAGATATGGAATTTCGTAAAGGCGGCCGGTTAATGGCGCCGTTCGTCGTTCCTGGCGGTAAAGGCATCAATATGGCACGTACTGGCTCTACAATCCGCTCGTATCGGGCGCCGTTGATGCGCCCGAAACGCATTATTGAGTCGGCAGATATTCTTATTCGTGGTTTTGGCGAGTCAGAATACAGTACAAAGAAACCGGAACAGCGTGCTGCTGAAATCCGCGGCCGTGATTTGTCAGAACTTATCGATATGTGTGTCCGCCGCCAGGAATGGATGGCGGCTCAGCTGCTGCTTAACGGCGAGTATGACGTAGAAGGGCTCGCCGACGATGGCAGTAAAGCACATGTGGATACGATTTCTTTTCCTGATTTTACCAATAAAACCACGTTATCGGGGTCGGGCACATGGGATAACGCCTCGGCAGATATTATCGCCGATTTGGATAAGGTATCCCAGAAAATCCGCCGCGAGGCAGGCATGGTACCGACGATGGCCATCTGCTCCAGCAACGTCGCTAAGTACATTATCAACAATGAAAAGCTGAGACAGTGTATGCTGATTCCCAGCCGGGATAACATGGCGCTTATGAGCATTCAGCCGCAGTTCGTTCGTCCGGAATTGCTTCGGGTCGGTTATGTGTCGGCATTATCCTTGGAAATCTATACTTATGATGGCGGCTATAAGAATGATAAAGGCGAATTCGTGCCCTATATCCCGGATGATTATATCATCGTAGGCATTCCAGGTCGTGGTAAGCGCTTATTTGGGGCTATTACACAGGTCGAATCGGATGGCCAGTATCATACGTATGACAATGCATATGTTCCGAAAGTCTTAGCAGACGCAGAGCATGATCATACTAGCCTTACTATGTCTAGTCGTTGCGTTTTGTGCCCGGAATTCCTCGATGACTGGGCTGTTATTAAAGTCAAATAGGAGGCTGCTATGAAGATTCTTGTTGCTAAATTTACACTAGTATACAATGGGGCAGAGTACCCGGCTGGCAGCGTTGTCGATGTTCCGGATGAAGTGGCGGCGGATCTGCTGGCGTCGGCGCCTAAGGAATTTGTACAGGTATCCGTGGATGAAATGGGTCAATCTGATAGTGCGGCATCGGCGGATACCCCGCAGGAAGGGCTTCCGCCGGTTGATGCGGCTAAGTTGCGGAAAAAATGAGCAGCTTTAAAGACCAAGTAGCCGCGGATTTGGATGTTTTCATTAATTCAGATGAATTTGCAGAAGAACATGACCTGAACGGTATGACCGTAAGAGCTGTAGTGCAGAGCCCTACCAGCCAGGAGCGTTGGATTAACGGAGTGAACTATAGCATCTATGACGGCGTGTCCGGAGAATCCTATACCGTATACTGTCGAAAAGCCGATTTGATGGATGTCCCCCTTTCTGATCCGCGGTTCGCTGAGGATAGCAGTCAGCTTTTGCCCGTTCATGGGCAGCGATTCGACTTAGACGGTGTTATTTGCATTGTGGATTCAGTGACGGACGATATGGGAATCCTGACGATTGAGCTTCATGCGGAGGTGACGTAGATGATTAGCATTGAACTGGACGACGCCAGCCGAGTGCATGCGGAATCCATTTTACAGCGGTTCATGAATACAGGGAAATTATCTACGGCTATTAAACAGGCATCTCGCCGGGCGGCTATTACAGCCCGTAAAGCCGGAGCCCAGGAAATCCGCAACACGTACACGATGAAAGCCGGGATTATAAAGAGTGCGACTTCACTGAGTACGGAGGCATGGGGGACGACGCTGCATGTCAGAGGCCCGGAGGAGCCAGTTACGAAGTATAAGGCAGCCAGACGTAAAAAAGGTATTTTCGTGTCCATTAAAAAAGGCAGCGGCTCCATCATACCCCGGTCATTTGATATGCCAGGCCGTGGATTCGCTGCTCGTGAAGGGAAGCCACGCCATCCTGTTACTGGGCTGTTTGGGCCGGCTGTTCCGCAGCTGTACGGCAATCCAGACGTGGTATCCCGGATGACACAGGAAGGAATGGACATGTATGAAAAGCGGCTGTTACATGAGCTGGAACGGTTGGCAGGTGGTTAAATGGTAGCTGTTGATGTATTAGAGGACTTACAAAAGTTCTTGACAAAAAAGATGACGGCATATAGCGGGCAGGATGTATCTGGGGAGGATATCCGCTGCTTTACGGGTTACCTGCCACGCGTTCAGACTGCCGCGATAAAGGAAAAGCTATGCCCGGCTGTCGTTGTCGGGTACTCCGGAGTCATGGACCGGACGGATGAATCTATCGTATCCGTAGTCATATCCGTTGTGACTCGTGACCCGGATATGCTGTATGGTGCCTATGGGCTGTTCCACTTATTGGAGTATATCCGGTGCAGCCTGCTGGAAGCTAATCCAGTCTGTGATAAGTATGATGTGAAGAACGGCACCATGGAAACATCTGTACCCGACGATCAGCCATATCCGCAGTGGTGGGGGCGTATTGATTTCGAAGTGCATATCCCACAGCCTGCGCACATCAATCCATTTTTGTTAGGAGGGCCAGAGCATGGACGAAAATAACGAAGTCATGAGCCCAGAAATCACAGATACCGTTACTACCGGCACTGCCGCAAGTATCGGCCCAGTGATTTATATTGGGCCTGGCTTTAAAGATTCCCGGCTGAATCATGGCATGATTTTTGCGCAGGGAATCCCAGAACCAGAAGCGAATGATGACGTATTGAAGCATTTGTTTGTTACGCCGTCAGAGCTGAATCAGGCTATGAATGACGTAGCCATAAAAGGCACTGCCCTGAATACGTTCCATCAGGAAGCAGTCAAGCGTAAAAAAGGAGGTAAGTAAGGATGGCATTTTTTCACGGCATTAAAACATCGGAGATCGATACGGCTGTTGTGGCGACTGCGCAAACGACAGCCGGCCTGCCTGTTGTTTTTGGTACGGCGCCGGTGCATTTAGCAGAAGAGCCGAAAATCAATGAGCCTGTCATCTGTTACAGTTGGTCAGAAGCGGTGAAGCACTTAGGCTATCATGAAAATTGGGATCGCTATACACTCTGTGAGCCTATGTACGCCGAATTTAAATTGTTTGCTGTGGCACCTGTCGTATTCATCAACGTATTGGACCCGTCAAAGCATAAGAAATCGGTGTCAAGTACAGCCATTACTGTATCTAATAGAACAGCAACTATTCAAGCCGATGTCATTTTAGATACGCTGACCGTATCCGCGGCGTCGTCCGGATCCGCGGCAAAAGCTGGTACGGATTATACGGCAGCATATGACGACGACGGTAACGTTTTGATTACGACGCTGAAAGATGGCACGTTAGCAGACGCCAGGACTATCTATGTCGCCTATGACGCGGTAGACCCTACGATGGTAAAAGACGCGGATATCATCGGTGGCGTTGGCAGTAACGACAGCGTTACCGGACTTGAACTGATTGATATGATTTATCCTAAGTTTAACCTAGTGCCGGGGCTTTTAGCTGCTCCCGGCTGGAGCCAGCACCCTGAAGTGGCTGCTGTTATGGAGGCTAAGAGCAAGAAGTTCAACAGCCTATTCAGCTGTACGGTTCTGGTTGACATTGATACGACTCAGGTTAAATCATACAGCGGGTGCAATATGTGGAAAACCGGTAATGGCTATACGCATAACAACGAATACGTAGGCTGGCCCATGGGTCGTATTGGCGACCATTGCTACTATATGTCCACACTGGCTATGGGTCGCATCGGTCAGACCGATGCCGCTAATGATGATGTTCCCTATGAATCCCCGTCGAATAAGACGCTGCCAATTACTGGGCTTTGCCTGAAGGACGGTACGGAAGTCATGCTGGACTTGTCCCGAGCAAACCTGCTGAATAGTCAGGGCATTGTTACGGCGCTGACGTCTCCTGCTGGCTGGGTATTGTGGGGCAACTACACCGGGGCATTTCCTAGCACGACGGATCCGAAAGATGTCTTTCTTTGTGTCCGCCGCATGTTCGACTGGGATGATACCGTTTTTATTTTGACGTACTGGAATCGCCTTGATAAGCCCGGTAAGCCACGCAACATCAAGACAATCCTCGATTCAGAACGTATCCGGTTGAACGGCTTGATTGCCCGGGAATACATCTTAGGTGGCAGTATCGACTTCCTGGAAGAAGAAAACCCGGTAACGGATCTTGAGGCAGGAATCTTCCGCTTCCACAAAAAACGGACGCCGCCAGTTCCAATGCAGGAAATCGACAGCATTTCTGAGTATGATACATCCGCTTTTGCGGCATTGTTTGAATAACAGGGGGGGGGAGATTACGTGGCTGATGTAAATAAGATGCCTGAAGTGCTTAATGATTTTCGCGTCTACGCAGAATCAGGGAGTACTTTGTACGGCGTTGCAAAACTGGAATTGCCTGACTTCAAGTCCATCACGCAGACCATTAAAGGTGTCGGCGTCGGCGGTGAAATCGAAGCGCCGGTATTAGGGCAGTTTGAATCGTTGGAAACAAAAATCACGCATAACATTAATAGCGACTGGAATCTGAGCCTAGTCGGTGGTCAGGCTGTTGCACTGGAGGCACGGGGCGCTAATCAGTACTGGGATAGCGGTGCCAACAAGTATATTATGGATACAGTCCGCGTTGTCATCCGTGGTCGATCTAAAGCCATGTCTGGCGGCTCCTGGGAGCCAGCCAGCACGGTCGATGCGGACAACACTATCGAAACGACGTATATCAAGTATGAGGTTAATGGGAAGACCATGCTTGAAGTCGATAAGTATGCGTATAAGTTCGTTGCAGGAGGCGAGGACATTATGCAGCCTATCCGCGATGCGCTTGGTTTGTAAGGTAAGGAGGCTAAGTCATGAAGAAAGAAGCAAAAGTTGTTGATGCAGAAATCGTCGAAACATCGGATAAAGCAGTAGCTGTTCCAACAGATCAAATCATTGATTTGTCCCGGGCGCTGCCCGATGGCAGGACGTCGCTCGTTCTGGATTTTGATAAAGTCACAGGCTATACGCTGTTACGTTGTGAAAAAGCGGCTAAAAAAGATGACGCCAGTATCGTTGTGCCGGCGCTGTCCCAGGTTTACCAGGCACATGTCGCAGCTATCGCGGCAGATGTGAAATACGATGACATTTTAGCCTTGTCCGCAAAGGACTTCACGGCCGTTATGATTAAGACACAAGGTTTTTTACTCGGTACGGGTTCGCAGGGCCAAGCGGACTAACAGGGCAGCGGCTTAGGCTGAACATTTTACGCATGGCTAAGTATTCGCACACGCCTATCAGCTTTTTTATGAGCTTATCAATAGATGATCTTTATGGGTGGATGGACACGGTAGCCGGAGAAATCGACCGACAGAACCGTGAAATCGAGCGCCAGGTGAAAGGAGGCGGCCGCCATGGCTAATCGGGTGCTGGAAATGGCAATCGCAATCAAAGGGCAGCTAGATGGCAGCGTAGGGAGCACAATGTCTCAGGCGGTCGCTCATGCGAAGCAGATGCAAGCCCAGATTCGCGCGGCAAACCGGGAAATGGCAAGCCTGCAAAAACAGGCGGCTAAACAACAAGGCAGTAAGGGCTACGTTGAGTACGATACCGAACTGGCTATGCTCCAGGCTCAGGCTCAAAAAAACTCAGCTGCTAAAGAATATGAAGCTACTATGGACCGTGTCAATGCCAAGCAGAAGGCGTCTGCCAATTTGTCTCAAGCCGTTAGTAATTTAAAGGCTGGGGCCGTGGCGGCTACGGCTATGGCGGCTCCTTTAGGACTAGCCGTGAACGAGGCTATTAAGTTCGAGGCGTCCATGGCTGATGTGCGTAAGACCGTTGATTTTGATACGCCTCAGCAGTTCAAAGAAATGGGCGACGACATCCTGCGGATGTCCCAGGAAATGCCGATGTCGGCCGAAGGTATCGCGAAAATTGTTGCCGCCGGCGGGCAGGCAGGTATCGCGCGGGATGATTTGAAGCAATTCGCGACTGATGCCATTAAAATGGGTGTAGCCTTCGACATATCGGCAGAGCAGGCCGGCGATATGATGGCCAAGTGGCGTACAGCCTTTGGCATGGACCAGGGGCAGGTCGTCCAGCTGGCCGATCAGGTAAACTACCTGTCGAATACGACAGCTGCCAGTAGTGACTCTATATCCGACATTGTAACCCGCGTTGGGCCGTTGGGACAGGTTGCCGGCATTAGCGCATCGCAAATCGCAGCTATCGGTGCATCGATGGCATCGGTAGGGGTTGAGTCAGATGTAGCGGCTACGGGTATTAAAAACATGGCGCTAGGGCTGGTTGCTGGCGCAGGTGCTACGAAATCCCAGCAGGAGGCCTTTGCGCAATTAGGGCTGTCCGCAGAAGACGTAGCAAAGCGGATGCAGACCGACGCACAAGGAACCATCATCGATGTGTTGTCCCGGATTAAAGAGCTGCCGAAAGAGATGCAGGCGTCTGTACTAAGCGATTTGTTCGGTAAAGAGTCTATCAATGCAATTGCGCCGCTGCTGACACAGCTCGATAATTTAAAGGATAACTTTAATAAGGTGGGCGACGCATCGCAGTATGCTGGGTCCATGGATGCAGAATACCAGGCACGGGTAGGGACTACCGCTAATCAGTTGCAATTAGTCAAAAATAACCTGGCGGCATTGGCTATCAATATCGGGAGCCTGCTCTTGCCCGCGGTTAGCGCTGTCGCTGGCGGGCTTGCTAGGGCTATGGGCACGGTAGCATCTTTTATATCAGAGCATCAAACATTGGCCGCAGTCATTATGGGTACCGTCGGCGCCATTTTGGCGCTGACCCTGGCTGCGCTGACTATCCGCGCTGCCATAGCCTACTACAAGTATATGGTTGCCACCATCAACATGGTAAGAGATGCTCACGTGGCAGCGACAGTTGCATCAAAAGCCTCTGCGGCATCTACGATGGTTGCCGGGGCTGCGCAACGCGCCTTTGCTATAGGCGCCCGTATGGCTGCGGCTGCGCAGATGGCGTTGAACGCGGTCATGGCAATGAATCCGTTTATTTTAATAGTTCTCGCCATTATGGCCGTTGTGGCCGTATTGATTTACCTATGGAATACAAATGAGAACTTCCGCGCAGCATGCATCGCAGCATGGGAGGCTATCTGTAATGCCGTATCGTCAGCGTGGGCAGCCATATCGTCAGCGGCTTCAGCAGCCTGGGCCTATATTACTAGTGCCGTATCCAGCGCGTACAGCTTTATCGTTGGTGTTTTTGATTCTATTATGGCAGTAGCTGTAGCTGTTTGGGATGCCGCTGTCAGCGCTGCACAAAGTGCCTGGGATAGCATTACGTCAGCCGTAAGTCAGGGCGTACAGTGGTGCATCGATAAGTGGAACGCTTTGAAAGAAGCACTGTCCCATCCAATTGATGCTATCGTGAACTTTATCAAAGGCGGCGATAGCGATGCCGCATCCGCAGCCGGGCAGTCCGCCCGTGGCGGTATTTTTAGCCATCCTTATTTGACCTGGGTTGCTGAAGCTGGCTATCCAGAGGTCATCGTCCCGATTACACATGATGCAAATGCCTATGGGCTGTGGGCGAAGGCCGGACAGATGCTAGGGATTAACCCGAGCATGCCGACTATTTCCAGGGTTCCATCGTCTGCGGTGCCCAGTGGCTCTGCTAACATCAATTTTGCGCCCACTATTAACGTACAAGGCGCCGATGCTAAGCAGGATGTATCTCAAGTGCTTGAACAGAAAATGCGGGAATTTGATCGCATGATGCGACGATGGTTTTCTGATCGGAGGCGGTTGAGCTTTGACTAGTATATACCATACGATTCAGGGCGATATGTGGGACCTAATTTCATACCGCGTGTACGGCTCTGAAAAGTACGTAAAGATTCTGCTGGAGGCGAATCCGGCATACCGGAATATCGCAATTTTTCCGGCAGATATAGATATCATTTGCCCGGTAATACCCTCGTCTGAATCTAGGGTATTACCCCCATGGAAGCGGTGATTTAAATGGCATTATTGCAATCCGTGCAGTCTACGGTGAAAAAATTGGAAGCCCAGGCCATGGCCGGTGTCGTAGCGCAAGAGCACTTAGGACGCAGAGCATGGCTGCAAGTGACCTATAACAGTAAAGACATATCCGAAGCGCTGGCGCAGTATTTAATTAGTGCCAGCTATACAGATAATTTGTCCGGGCAGGTCGATGACATATCACTTACCTTAGAGGATAAGGCCGGGCTGTGGCAGTCCGATTGGATGCCAGTAAAGGGAGCAACATTGGATATAACGCTGTGTACCTATAACTGGCAAGGGTTGTATGATGGCGAATTCGATACGACTTTGGGGACCTTTGAAGTTGATGAAATCGAGATGACGAGCGCGCCTGATGTCGTTAATATTAAAGCTGTCGCTATCAGCGTAGGAGATGATAGTACGTTGCGAAGTACGCTGCGGTCGAAAACATGGGAAAACATATCGGTCAGAAAAGTGGCCAATGACATCGCATGGGAAAATGGTATGAAATTGTTTTGGGACTGCGATGATAATCCCGATATTGACAAGCTGGAACAAAATGATGAATCGGATTTGTCGGTGCTCCAGAAGGTTTGCGATGACGCCGGATTTGCCCTGAAAATTACAACGGACACTATTATTGTCTTTGACGAGGCGAAATATGAACAGGCGGAACCGGTTATCGAAATTTATCATCCCGGAACAAACACCATTGCGGACGTTGCTGAAGCGGATGGCACGCCCACACCGGACCGGATTTTTCATAGCACCGGCTACTCGTTCAAAACTAAGATCCGCGATGTCTATAAAAAGTGCCACATAAAATACACGAATGATCAGGATAAATCCGTTATCGAATCCACTTTTACTGATCCTAATAAATCCAACGGGGCTACTTTAGAAATCCATCAGCAGGTGACGTCACAGGCTGAAGCTGATCGCCTGGCAAAGAAAAAACTGCGCGAAAAGAACCGGGATGAATGCACCGGGTCGTATAGCCTGGACGGTTGTCAGTTCTTATGTGCAGGGGAAACTATCGAGATGATTGGATTTGGCGTATTTTCTGGGCGGTATATAGTCACGCAGGCGAAGCACGATATCAGTGGCAGCGGCTACGTGACCAGCATTGATGTAAGGAGGTGCCTGATTGGATACTGAATCTGCTATTTATCGAATCCTATCCAGGATGGTCCGGGTAGGGCTGGTGTCCACGGTGAACCCAAGCGATGCTACAGTACGCGTAGTATTTCCGGATCATGATAATGCCGTATCGCCGCCGCTGAAAGTACTCATGCGAGGCAGTAAGGCGACAAAAGACTTTTGGATGCCCGTTGTAGATGACCTTGTGCTTTGCGTGTTCACGGCAAACGGCGGCGGTAAAGGTGCAGGGGCAGGGTATGTTATTGGCACTATTTATAACACCGTAGACGCGCCGCCTTCAGGTGGTACCCGGGTGCTGAACGTGCCTGATGATCTTGTCATTAATTGTGGAAGCATAGCCGTTAACGCAGGCGGTGGAGACGTTACCGTTAATGGTATATCCCTTGTAAGCCACACTCATGGCGGGGTAATTCCAGGCGGTAGCAGCACTGGCAAGCCACAGTAAGGAGGTGATAGCGTGTACATAGGGTACTTTGGAACAGTTATCTTTTGTGTAGCCGAACACTATCTTGTTACCCCCGATGAGGTTGAACGGTCTGGGGAGGCTCGTTGGCAGTCGCACGACGTTATTTTAAAGAAGCCGGTGCCGCAGTTCATCGGGCCGGGGCAAGAAGAGCTGTCTTTTAAACTGCACTTGATGACACTTTATAACGCCGCTCCGGCTAAGCAGCTGGCTAAGTTACGCGCAATGCGTGATAATGGTATCGTCTGTCCGCTCATAATCGGCGGCGTCCCTGTGTCACAAAATTACTGGTACCTGGAAAGCTTGGATGAAACCGAGGCCATATATAATGCTTACGGGAAAATTATGTCCATTACGGCGAATGTAAAGCTGAAAGAGTACGATACTACGAATACTGATGAAGAATCAATGGTGAATAAAGTTGGCAGGGCCTATAATGCGCTGACCACCCTGTTTGGCAGAGGAGGGCTGTAATGTGCAATACGTAATTACAACAAAAGATCCTACAACCATTAATATGGCACCGAAAACTGAGGCCGAAGAAATTCTGCAAAACATACGGACTATTTTAGCAACGGCTAAGGGAACAGTTCCGCTGGATCGTGAGTTTGGCCTGGATAGCACGATTATCGACTTACCGGCCTCGTTAGGCAAGGCGAAACTGACGAATGAAATCTTTCAGGCTGTCAAGCGCTATGAGCCACGAGTTACTATTGACAGTATCAGCTTTTCAGGTGACGTATCTGGTAAAATTATCCCTAAGGTGGTGATTACCTTATGAAATTAGTCGATTTGCCAGACATCGAGTTTGTCGATGCAGACGCTGAACATGTGAAGGCCGCTCTTTTCGCGGACTATATAAGCATAACCGGTCGCACGCTAGCTCAGGGCGATCCGGTACGACTTTTCTTGCTGGTCGTCGCCGAAGCTTTTATTCGGCTACTGAATAATCAGAACTATGTCGGCAAGCAGAATTTACTGCGCTATGCAACTGGGGATAATCTTGATCACCTAGGGGCACTGACTGACACAACGCGCATACCTGCATCAGCAGCTACAACAACAATTAAAATTACGCTGTCGGTTGCGCGTAATCAAGAAACAATCATACCGGCAGGAACGAGGGTCGTTACAGCTAACGGGGTTTATTTTGCAATCGACGACGATACTGTTGTCCTGGCAGGCGGGTTAACGGTAAATGCTAAAGCGACTTGTCAGGTAACTGGTGAATTGGGAAATGGGTTTTTACCAGGAGAAATCAGTAACATTGTGGACCCTGTCGCCTATGTGGCTACCATGGTTAACTTGACGACCAGCGCCGGCGGAGCCGATAAAGAAAGCGATGATGCATATCGGGAGCGAATTCATGAGTCTCCGGAGCGCTTCTCAACAGCTGGCCCTACCGGTGCGTATGAGTACTGGGCAAAATCTGCCAACAGCGCCATAAATGATGTGGCAGTATACAGCCCATCGGCGGGCGTCGTAGAAATACGGCCACTGCTTGACGGCGGGAAAATCCCTGGGCAGGAAGTGCTGGATGCCGTGGATAGTATCTTGAATAAGGATACCGTACGGCCGCTCACTGATCAGGTACAAGTGAAGGCTCCGGAACCTGTCAGCTATGACGTCAGTCTGACGTACTATATCGATCGTGGGATGCCAGAATCTACGGTAAAAGACGCCGTTACGCAGGCAATCGCAGGGTATGAGCTGTGGCAGTCTGCGAAGATAGGGCGCGACATCAATCCGTCCAGGCTGATTGCAGATGTAATGTCTGTTCCCGGTGTTAAGCGAATCGTTGTAGTATCTCCAGTATATACTGAGTTAACCAATATACAGGTCGCACAGGCGGATAAAATAAGCGCAACATTGGGAGGTAGTGAAGATGAATGACGATGAATATAAAATTTCAGAACATCTCCCAGCATCCATTGACGCAGAGCCTGTCGTCACCCTGGCCAGCACTGCCGATGTCGGATTGGCGAAAATTAACCCTGATTTGCTATTGATTTATCCCGCTATTGATACGCTAGGCGAGAATCTGATTGATTGTCTTGCGGTCCAGCTACATGTAGATGAATACGATGATACGGCGACATTGAGCGTAAAAAGGCAGCAAGTGAAAGAGTCGCTGCTATTACATCGGCTGAAAGGTACGAAGTATGCGGTACAGAAAGCGGTATCCACAGTGTATCAATCAGCTAAAGTAGAAGAATGGCCCGCATATAGCGGAGAGCCGTATCATTTTCGTATATCTGGGATTACCGCCCCCATCGAAGACGGGGCCGTAGTAAATAAATTAGTACGACTCGTGAATGCGTACAAAAATACACGGTCATGGCTAGACTATATTGAATTTATAGAGTCCACTACTACTACTACTACTAAGTCCGTGGCTTGCTTCATGGACGATGAAAATTTGACGATTACAAGCAAAATAACTGATGAAATAATAATTAATACGAATATGCGCACAGCAGCCGGGTTAATGGATGATGAGGAGGTATTTGTAAATGTCGAATTGGCAAGGATTTAAAAGAACAAAATTAGGGCAGAATTTACAAGCTAAAATCGATGCAGGGTTAACAAAATTTAAAATCACAAAGCTAGGAATTGGGGATGGCTCATACCACGGAAATGTTGAAAATATGATTGCTCTCTCAAATAAAAAGCAAGATTTAAATGTTAGTAAAATAGAAGTTAGTGAAAACGTTATAAAGATTCAAACTACGATAACGAATACTGGGGTGACAGAAAAATATCAGATGACAGAAATTGGCATTTTTGCAACGGACCCAGAGATGGGTGAAATTCTATATGCTGTCATGACTGACCCTAACCCTGACACGATGCCGGCAGCTGGATCGGCAACCGTGGTAAAAAAAACTTGGACATTTAATTTAATAGTCGATAATACTGGCGACGTATCAGCCGTAATAGACAGCACATCTTTAATTACTGTTGGTGACCTCGCTAACCATAATAACGATACTAACGCGCATGCAGCCCTGGCAGCCACAATTGACGACACCAACGTGCCAACGTCTGATACAAACACTATCCGGAACCTGATAAGCAACCTGGCAAACCGTATTAAAGCTGCTACCGGGGCTGGTGGTTGGAAAGAAGCGCCGGCGGCGACCCTTGCAAGCCTGAGTACGATGATTGCAAATCTCGCGACGGGGGCAGACGTAACCTGGGACGGGGCAAAGTTTACAAATCATCGCCTCGGCATCACGGGCCTGATGGATCAGAATGGATATATCTGTTTTGGCCCGAATTGTGGGAACCTAATTATACAGTGGGGAT
>ERZ791753.78-NODE-78-length-144484-cov-6.587465_pt1 | contig 144484 bp, 138 predicted proteins | sample MGYA00509951_ERZ791753 | MGnify/ENA primary metagenome ERZ791753 (study PRJEB30046, sample SAMN00792026) | human gut metagenome | study: EMG produced TPA metagenomics assembly of the A metagenome-wide association study of gut microbiota in type 2... | reverse complement strand
CGATGAAGCGGATATCTTCGGCAAGGATTTTGGAGATGGGGAAATCCCGAACCAGCCCCTGGCCAAACTCCAGTCCCTTTATCCGAAAGTCCTTATTACCCCGCATCTGGGCTCCTACACTGATGAGGCCACCCGGGAAATGGTGGATATCTCCTTCAGCAACCTGAAGGACTTTATGGAAACCGGTGACTGCAAGAACAAGATCAAGTAAAGAGAAGCGCCGACCTTTGGATTTTTTGAAAACCACACATCTGAAAGCCGTCAGACCCGGCCCAAAAGGCCTCTCAGAAGTCAAACGTTAGCTTTTGTTCGGCGGGAATCAGTGCAAAGGGAAGAGTGCAGAGTGAAGAGCAGAGAATGGACCGATAGATCCATTGCGTGTTTGCAGGAAGGCCAATTTAGCCGTTTTGTTTCTTACAGCCAAACTGACGTCTTAAATCAAAAGGATACGGAAAGAAAGACAGCCGTGGTGGGAGTTCTTGCCATGGCGTTTTTCTTTACCTGTCCTAAAATTTCTACAGCGGCTATGGTATAATAAACCATAGTGTTAACAGTAGGAAACAAGAAAATGGTTTCAAAAACTGATAACTATGATGGGAAAGGAGCCTTCGTATGTCCGCACTTTCAGTAACAACACAGCCTTATCCAGCACGAGTCAAGGAAAAATACTGGTTCCGGGAACTCAAACAGGCTGTTTCTTTTGGGTGAATGACCGGTATGTGGTCCTGGCCAAAGGTATGAGCGTCTTTAAAGCCTCTGGCGGCATGAACTACGTCCACGGGGGATCTTCCCCCGGGAACTTTTGGTGCCTAGTTTGTTTATCAGCACAAAGAGAGGTGTTGTGAATACAGAAGATGCCAGACCGATCCTGATCAATGATATTCGTAAAATCTCCAATTACCATGTGTAGCTCAGTTTTTACCAGGAGCAGCCGATCAGTGATGTGGTAAAAGCAGCGGCCTACAGGATCCATTTTGAAACCGGATCCGGAGAACTGATTTCCAATGAACCCCTATATCGGGCAGAGAGCAGAGTGGCAAAACAGGGAAAACAGGGAAAACAGGGAAAACAGGTTAATCGTGTATCCACCTTGGAATTTGACCTTCAGAAGAGGAATTACGATCCCAATCAGTGGTACTATCTGAAAATCATCAACACACGGACTGAAAAGGAAATCGATTCTCGGGAAGTGCTGCTGGATTTACCAGAGATGGAATACTGAGTTGGGATATATGTATTCCTTTGACGAAGAATCCAGGCAAAACTACGAGCATTTATCTGCACTGTGGATGCAATTAGGTAATAATGCTAAATTTTGGCAGGTAATCTCGGAAAGCAGCCTGGAACGTAGAACCAACGGTGGCGCATCAAGGGGAATCAATCGTATTGCGGCGAGAGTTACCAATCAACTTCCTTTTTTATCCTGTCCAATGTGTCCTGCTTTGGGTTAAAACTTCGGAAACAGGCTCTTTACTTTATGCCCGACAAGTTGTTGGTCGTTTCAGCGATGGATGTGGGGCGGTCAGCTATTCAGATATTCTGTTGGATTTCAAGAAAACATCATATGTGGAAGAAAATCTGGTTCCCAATGATGCTGAAGTTATCGGCCAGACATGGCTGAAAGTCAATAAAAATGGAACACCTGACAAACGATTCAAAGACAACAGGCAACTTCCTATTTGCGCGTATGGAACATCATTATACGGTCAAAAAACAAAGATCTGTATGTGGAATTGATGTGTTCGAATAACAAGACCGTTGAAGAAATGAAGAAACTAGCATAAAATCCCTCGTAATGCTGATTTGAGGCTAAAGACTGTTATATATGCGGCATCTTTCTGATAATATGGTTGTCCTCTCTGCACTCTTCACTCTGCACTTTCGGCCCATGAATGGATAACTATACTGTGATGAAGGTTTCATCGAGAACTTGTTGACACATACCCATTTATACAGTGTCGTGATTTTGCCCCAGATAAGGTGATATAACAACTTTTGGAAGATCTTCTTGGATAAACCAAGCTTGAAAAGATGCTGCAGGAAAATGGGGGAGTCATCATGAAAAAAACAGTTTCTTTACTCATCCTTTGTTTCGCCTTCGCTTTGGCTGCGGTCTGCCAGGCACGGCCCTTGCCCAATTCGGAGTTTTCCCTGGGAGGACTGAACGTGACCCATTGTACCTTGGACTACGCGTCCGGTATCTATGGGAGCCAAAATATATCACGGATGATGGCCGGTATTTCCAGTACCATTATGGGGACAGCGTCCTCCTGAAAGGGTGGAGAGGGACGGATGGCACGATCCATATCAATTATGTTTCCACGCGGGCTGACAATGGATGGGGGACGCCGGCGGGATTGACTGTTGGTATGAATAAATCGGTGGCAACGGATTTATATGGTTACGAAAGCGCTCGATACGATAAAAGGAGCGGGCTTTACAAAACCATTTATCCCCATATAGGATCCGGTTCGGGTGCGGGGATGTTTGTGTATACGGACTCGCAAGGGATCATCCAGCGCATCGATGTCATCGATTGATCATGAAAAGCCTGCTCTTAGGTTGACAGAGCAGGCTTTTTGGTATAAATAAAAGGTGTAAGATTGTAAGCAGGAGGATTGACAGAATCGAAAAACCTGGATAGGAAAAGAGTCATGTGATATGGTCCTGCTGCACCTGGACTGAGGCTCGAGCCGATGTCTCTTCCTATATTTCGACGAGGATTTGGCACATGGAACCGATAAGTTTTCGGAGAGGTGAGTAAAATGGACAACGGCTGGGAAAAGGATTTCGACGATATGTTCCTGTGGGATACGGTGAATGAGGGTCCTTCTCAGAAAAAAAGGGGAGAAGGTTCCCGGGAGCACCCCCATTCTCAAAGCAATGCATTCAATACAATCAACGAGGATGCGGAAAAGCAAATGGAATTGTGGAAAAGGGAACATCAATTCATTGAGGAACAAGTCAAAAAATATTCAAAGCATTGAAAAAACGATTCCAGGGTAAGGAAAAGCCATGGCGGGAGTGGGGAATTCCTGCCATGGCTTTTTTGATGTTTGATGGGTTGTCCGCCGGATATCCTTTATGATCGGGGGGAGAATCACAATGGATACTCCTTCTCTAAAATCTATTGTAAATTTACGGAATTTCATGATATAATATTGAAAAATAATAATTATCAAAATATAAGAGGAGAGTAGATCGAGATGAAAAAATGGACAATTGTGGGTTTGACTGCACTTTTGACACTGGCTGCTTCGGCCGCATTGGCATCGGTCCCTCAGGAATCCCTGTACTTAGGCGGTATCGGGTATGGCAGCAAGGGTGCGTACGTACGGCAGGTGTACGGTACACCGACGGAAACGGAACAAGAGCATCTGTCTTCCCATCCTTCTGGGACGGCAGTGGAATACGAATATGGAGATGGGGTATCCATCCATCTGGCCGATGAGACTGTCTATCATATAGAAGTTTCCGCCAACAATGGCTGGGCGACACCGGAAGGGATCCACGTAGGGATGGATGCGTCCCTTCTGGAGAAAACCTATGGTGCGCCCGATTTGATCCGGGGAGATAAGTTCATTTATACAGCTGACGGCGTACCAGGAGTCGGAATGGTCTTTGAAATCGAAAAGGGAAAAATCGACGAAATCGAGATCGGCAGGATCAAGCAGGCCGGGCTCCAGTGAACCAGAAGGGGTCATTGCTGCCCCATATAGGAAAAACCGAACAGCAGAAAAAGGTCCACAGTCGGCAAGATTGTGGACTTTTTTCCGTGGCTGTTGATCAAAGGTCAAGGTGCGGGGATGTTTGTGTATACGGATCCGCAAGGGATCATCTAACGCATCGATGCCATCGATTGAGCATGAAAAGCCTGCTCTTGGGTTGACAGAGCAGGCTTTTTGGTATAAATAAAAGATGTAAGATTGTAAGCAGGAGGCTTGACAGAATTGAAAAACCTGGATTGGAAAAGAGTCATGGTGATGCTATCCGTGCTGGCCTTGGGGCTGCCGGCTGCAGCGTGGACGGAAGAAGCCTTTACCCAGACAGCCAGCGTCAGTTACCGGTCCGCCGATGGTACCCAACAGGAAGTCTATTCCGGGTATGGAATGGCTGTCCAAGGCAGTACCCTGACCTTGGACCTGAAAGGGAATGCTGCCGGAGGAGCGGGCTGGAATGTGGAGGATCTGGATCCTGCTATGCTGCGGCTGGTTTCCCAGACTGTGACCCGGCTTTCTGATACAAAACCCCAGCTGGCGGTGACCAAACTGCAATTTACGGCCCTGAAGCCTGGCACAACCGTTTTTCAGATCCGGCAAAAGGGAAATGATCCGGCAAATGATCTGGAAGTCCACCTGACCATAGACCAGGCCAAACAGGTCAGCAGCGTCCATTTCACCCGTCCTGGTGCGTCTGGGGAAACGGATGGGAAAACCGCTGCTTCTCTCCGGAAATCTTTGGCATCTGTCAAAGATCCTTTCCAAGAAACCCATGAGAACCATCTGATCCGCAATGGGTTCACTGGAGAGGCCTATTCCGATGATATGGTCCTGCTGCACCTGGACTGGGGGATGACCCAGAAAGACGTAGAAAAGCTGGCGAAAAAAATGGACTGCAGCGTCCAGTATTACATGCCCATGCTGAGCATGGCAGCGTTGAAATTGGACAAGCCGGTGAAAAATTCCCAAGAAATGCAGCAGCTCCTGAGCAAATTGGACGGGACTACAGGGGTCATCATGGCCGACGTGGACCGGGTGCTGCAGCTGGACTGAAGGGAAATTGAAGAATCAAGAATCGTTAAGGGATGACCAAAGGCTGCAGAGCGTTCCCGACAGGTCGTCCCGTTTGTACGGGCGTTGTTTCACTGGAGAAAGAAGGGAAATCTTATGGATACGATCAAAAGGCTGCTCTGTACAGGCTTTGCCGCATTCTGCCTGGGGAGCGGTATGGCCTCTGCAGCTTCTCCAGGGCCGGCAGTGCAGCCAACTAGCATAACGGCCGCTGTTTCTGCTGAAAAGGCCGGGGCGCCAGCCGCATCGAAAAATGACGGGATAAAGGCCATCCAGGATCCGCTGGCTGAGGCGGATGCCAAGATCCTGGAGAAGTTCTGCCTGGTGAAGGGCGGGACGTACAAAAAGGTGACGGCCTGCCTCCAGGGATTGGATAAGGGCGCTACCGGTCTTGACCCGGCGGTCAGGCCTTATTACCTCCGGGTGGATCGGGAACTGACGGATAAATTCTTCCGCAGGGTCCGGGCCTACGATGAAAAAGACAAAACCCAGATCGGAGAGTATTACGTAGCCAAAGATCTTTCATCGGTGTGGCGGCTGGACGGAGAAAAACCGGGCATGATAGCCGGCTCAGCGGATAAGGTCATGAAGAAGACCAGGCTCCAGGTCTATCCCCGGTATCTGCAGCTGGGGGAAAAGGGAATCGTCCGGCTCCGGACCCCGGGGGAAGTACCTTACACCCTGAAGGTGAAAAGCCTGAACGAAAATGTGGTCTCTGTGGACAGCAGCAACCAGCTGATCCCTCAGAAATTGGGCAGGACGGATATCCTGGTAGAGGCCCAGGTGGGGAACGTGAAAGATTCCGGCACGGCCCGTGTCTTTGTGGTGACCAAAGAAGAAATGCAGCAGATGGCCTATCGTTCTTATCTGAACCGTCTTTATCTGAACGATATGATGATGCTGGACGATTTCTACTGGCGCAGCTGGTGGGGTGCACCGTTCTACGGTCCTGCTTACATCGGCCACCGTCCACCTCCACCCCATCATGGCGGGCACCGGCCGCCGCCTCCCCGGGGACGCCGGTGAGAATAACAAGATATCATGGAGCAAAGTGTAATTTTGGGAAGAGGGGAAATGGTTTTGAAAACAGTAGAAGTTGGGACGGCGTTCCGCAATCACCTGGGCAAAGACAGGGCTGCCCTGGTTGTTACGCTGAAGGAATTTCGGGAGGAGACCACCCGGGAAAGCTTTCTGACTGCCTGCCACGATTTTGTGGAAAAGACTTGCGGATACCCGGTAGAGCCTGCCAACGACCGTTCTTGGCGAGACTGTTATGATTTCCTCAAGACATATCTTCCGGCGGATACCTGGCTGGACCCCTTTTCCATGGTCTTTGAATATGTCATGCCTGATTCGCGGAAACAGGCTGATGTATTGCTCCTTACCCAACATAAGGTGATCATCTTGGAGTTCAAGCAGAAAGCTGTCATCTTGAAAGAGGATGCAGCCCAGGCTGCCGGATATCGGAAAAGTCTTTCCCATTACCATTATGAGACAGAGAAGAAGGCCATGACGGTGGAAGCCTACTTGGTCTATACCCAAGGAGATCCGGCAGGAAACCATCATTTGGTAGATGTGCTGACGCCTGAAAATTTCACTGCCGCCCTACGAAACGCGTTCAAAGACCAACTGCCGCTTTCTGAAAAAGAATGCTGTACTTGGATCGCTTCACCCTTTTATCCTTTGAAAAATATTGCAAAGGCCACCCTGCAGCTTTTCAAATCGGGTGACCTGCCGAATATCAAGACCATCCGGGAGGGGGATATCAAAGCGATCTTGGAGGCCATCGATGGTGTCATCGCTGACCGTTCCACGCAAAAGAGTATCCTCTTTGTTTCAGGAGTCCCAGGCTCTGGAAAAACACTGGTCGGGCTCAAGACAGTCTACGACCATGCCCACGACCAGGAAACATTGCCCCCCATTTACCTTTCTGGGAATGATCCCTTGGTCAATATCCTGCAGAACACTTTATCCACCCATGGGATCGCCCAAGAGGGCAAAAGTTATATCCAAGCCATGAAGAATTTTAAGACTCTGGCACATGGGACTTCTGTTCCCCTGCACAACATCATTGTATTCGATGAAGCCCAACGGGCCTGGGATACGGATTACAGGGAACCGGGAGAAACGGAAGCGACCCTTCTTTTACGGCTGGGAGACCGGATCGCCGCGAAATATGGGAAAGTGACGATCCTCTGTTTGATCGGAGAAGGACAGTCCCTTTATTTCCATGAAGAAACAGGCATGCCTTTATGGGCCAAAGCTTTAACTGGTAGAAAAGATTGGAATGTATATATTCCGGTTTCGTATCAAAAGGTCTTTGGGGAAAGTCCCCATATCCATGCCAGTCCCCATTTGACGCTCAATACGTCTATCCGCCATGATTTCATCGACGTGAGTCCTTGGGTGGAAGCCATCCTGGATCTGGATCTGGAAAAAGCCAGGAAATGCTACTGCGAAATGGTGGCTCAAGGGTTCGTCTGCTGGAGGTTCCGGGATGCCAGCAAATTGCCCCAGGCAGTATCCTATGTTAAGCAGCATGCTCCAGGAGCCCATACCGGCATCATCGTTTCTTTCCATCTCCGGGCAAAGCCAGGGATGTTCGGCCCCCAGTATCGGGGATGCTATGTAAAAGCTGAAGAAGCCTACCACTGGTATACAGAGGAAAGCTATCAGCTGACCCGCGGGGCGTCGGAATTCCTGATCCAGGGCATCGAGCTGGAATACCCCATTGTCTCCTTTGTGGGAGATTACTTTATCCAAGATGGAAAATGGAAGGTGGATCCCCATGCCTCCAATCCAGGCTTCAAAGACCTGGAGAAAGTCATCCAAAACGTGTACCGGGTGCTGCTGACACGGAGCCGGAAAGGGATGTTCCTGTATTTTCCCAAGGATCCGAAGCTGGATGAAACCTATGGGTGGTTTGCGTCGATGATGACAGTGGAAAACGATTGACTATTCAACTTTTCCCGTGCTATAATATGATGTACACATCAAACCCGGGGATGTACCGGTTTCGACGGGGGTAGATGGTGTGCGATAAGCGAGCTGGGATCCCGCCAACCCCATTAAACGGTGGAAACGCGTTATAAACGCAGACGATTCTTACGCTTTAGCAGCTTAAATTGCTAACGTCTTTCCTCTTCATTCCTGCTGAAGAAGAATAGACGACACTTGCAGGATACTTGTCTTCCAATTCTCGGAGGAAGGCAGGGAAACCCATCGAGATAGCACGTTTCCTGGCCCGTCTGCAGGCAAGGGAGCTGCGAAATAAAATATGCAGTCTGCGCTCGGAGAAGTTCGCATGGCAATGCTTTCGGACAGGGGTTCGACTCCCCTCATCTCCACCAGCCTTGAACATATGTTCGTGTGGAGACACGGTTAAAGGGCTGTTCCACGTGTGAAAACAAGACACGTGGAACAGCCCTTTTGTTATAGGTCAGCAGGGGATATCTCTTTTTTTGATGCGCTGCTTCCGCTTTCTCCCAACATGTAAAATTTGTATGACGGTGTATGTAATCTAAGCATTTTTCATATCAATCCCTTCCTGCTATACTGCAAGAAAGCAGGCTGGAATGTCTTGGCCTGCTGGGGTTGATTTCCCTTGACCGACAGTGGACTGCCGGTTGTATAACAAAGTTTGAAGAAAGATAACAGGAGGGATTGGTATGAAAGATATATCCAGACGGGATTTTTTGAAAGTCATGGGCGGTGTGGCCGCCGGTGCTTTGTTGTCCAAAAGCGGTCTGTCCAAGGCAATGGCCCAGGCTCCCGTAGTGGGGTCTGAAGATGAAACCGGCAAAAAAGCAGTGGACGGGGAGGGCTCCCGGGCCAAAGTCTATTACACCGAACACATTGATGCGGCCCATCTCATTGCCTTGTATGACAGAATCAGCGAAGGAATCTACGGAAAAGTGGCTGTGAAGCTCCACACCGGTGAAAAACACGGCCCCAACATCCTGCCGAGGGATATGGTGAAGGCCCTGATCCGGCACATCCCCAACAGCAACATTGTGGAAACCAACACCATGTACAAGGGGGACCGGTACACCACCGAATCCCACCGGGAAACCCTGAAGGTCAACGGCTGGGACTTCTGTCCGGTGGACATCATGGATGAAGAAGGGGATGTGGACCTGCCGGTCCGGGGCGGCAAGCACCTGAAGGAAGTGGCCATGGGCGGCCACATCATCAACTACGATTCCATGGTGGTGCTGACCCATTTCAAGGGCCATGCCATGGGGGGCTACGGGGGCTCCCTGAAGAACATCGCCATTGGCTGTGCTTCCGGCCAGCATGGGAAGCGTCAGGTCCACGGCTATACCACCGGTCCCATGCCTCCTGCGGGAGAAGCCTGGGGGAAAATGCCCATGCAGGATACTTTCATGGAACTGATGGCGGATTCTGGGAAGGCCACGGTGGACTATTTCGGCAAGCACATCGTCTTCTTGAATGTGCTGCGCCGGATGTCCGTAGACTGCGACTGTGCCGGGACGTCGGCAGCCGAACCCAAGATCGCCGATCTGGGGATGCTGGCTTCTACGGATATCCTGGCGGTGGACCAGGCCAGTGTGGATCTGGTCTATGGCCGGAAAAACGACGACAAGAAGGATCTCATCGAACGGATCGAATCCCGTCATGGGCTCCACCAGCTCCAGGCCATGCGGGACCTGAAGATGGGCAACGAGAAATACGAACTGATTTCCATTGACTAAGGAGGGGAAGCCATGTTTGGACTGGGTGTACCGGAACTGCTGCTGATCTTGGTGATCTCCCTGGTGGTCTTTGGTCCGGGGAAGCTGCCCTCCATCGGGGCCGCTTTAGGCAAGAGCATGCGGGAATTCAAGGATGCAGTGAACGCGGTGGAAACCATTGAACCAGCGGAAGTCAAAAAAGAAACGCAGGAACCGGAAAAAAACGGACAGACGGGGAGTGCGGCCCCCAAAGCATGACCTTCACTGAACATTTGGGAGAACTCTGCACCCGGCTGATCCGCTGTCTTATGGGACTGGCTGTGGGAGGGGCCCTCAGCTTCTGGCAGATCGACCGGATCGTGGCTTTCCTCACGGCTCCGGTGCCCCAGCTGTATGTGATGAAGCCGGCGGAAGCCTTCATGATCTACGTGAAAATCGCCCTTTGGAGCGGGGTCATCCTGGCTTCTCCTCTTTTGGCCTGGGAATTCTGGGCCTTCCTGGTGCCTGCTTTTACGGAACGGGAAAAACGGGCTCTCTTGCTGTTCGTCCCTTCTTCCGTCCTTCTGTTCCTGGCCGGGTTGGCTTTTTCCTATGGACTGATCCTTCCCCAGGGGCTGTTTTTCCTCCGCAGTTTCAGCTCCGGCGCGGTGCAGCCCCTGTGGTCCCTGGAGGCCTATCTGGATTTTGTGGTGCTGATGGTGCTGCCGGTGGGGCTTTTCTTCAATCTGCCCCTGGTGCTGCTGCTTTTGGCCAAAATGGGCCTGGTGACTTCGGAACGGCTGAAAAAGGCCCGGCGGTATGTAATCGTGCTGGCCTTTGTGGTAGCGGCCATCATCACCCCTACCACGGACATGGTATCTCAGACCCTTTTGGCCATTCCCCTGATTCTATTATATGAAATCAGCCTGGTGCTGATCAGGGTGCTGCTGAAACGGTAGGAATCCTGTCCCATTCTGGCCATCCATGGTATAATAAAGAAAAAGGACGGAGCACAGGCTCCTAAGAAAATTTCATAAAATGTCTAAGAAATAGAGTCTTCCTTTCAAGACTCTATTTCTATAAGATGAAAGAAACCCTACAAGAAAGGAAACCATTTCATGGAAGAATCTGTAAACAGAAATAAACTGAAAAAACTCCAGAGTATCCTCCGCCAGCTGGGCAGTGTGGCCGTGGCTTTTTCCGGCGGGGTGGATTCCACTTTTCTCCTGAAAGTGGCCCACGCTACCCTGGGGGACAAGGTGCTGGCAGTCACCGCCCGGTCCTGCTCCTTTCCGGAACGGGAACTGCAGGAAGCCAAAGCCTTTTGCGCCAAAGAGGGCATCCGCCACCTGGTGGTGGATTCGGAAGAACTGTCCATCCCAGGCTTTTCCCACAACCCCACCAACCGGTGCTATCTGTGCAAACACGAACTGTTCGAAAAGATCCTGGAGGTGGCCAAAGAAAACAATCTGGCGGCCGTGGCGGAAGGCTCCAACCTGGATGACGAAGGGGATTACCGTCCCGGGCTCCAGGCCATTGCGGAACTGAAGATTGCCAGCCCCCTCCGGCAGGCCGGCCTTTATAAAAAGGGAATCCGGGCCTATTCCAAGGAATTGGGGCTTCCCACCTGGAACAAGCAGTCTTTCGCCTGTCTGTCTTCCCGGTTCGTCTATGGGGAAGAGATCACCCCCAAACGGCTGGGCATGGTGGACAAGGCGGAACAACTGCTGCTGGACATGGGATTCCATCAGCTCCGGGTACGGATCCACGGCGGGAACCTGGCCCGGATCGAAGTGCTGCCTGACGAACTCCAACAGGTGCTGGACCACCGGCTGGAAATCGCGGAAAAGCTGAAGGGATACGGGTTCACCTATGTGACCTTGGATCTTTTGGGCTATCGGACTGGAAGCATGAATGAAACCCTGCCCCCGGAAAAGAAGGACTGACCATGGAAACGAAGGAAATCCTGGAAAAAGTCCGGAATGGAGAAATCTCTGTGGAAGCCGCGGAAAAATTCTTCCGGCAGAAGCCTTTTGAAGACCTGGGGTTCGCCAAATTGGATACCCATCGGAAAATCCGCACCGGCTTCGGGGAAGTGGTGTTCTGCAGCGGTAAAAGCGATGCCCATCTGAAACAGATCTTCCAGAAGCTGGCAGAAGACGAGGGCAATGTGCTGGGGACCCGGGCCAGCCGGGAGCAGTTCGATCTGATCCGGGCTCTGTGCCCGGATGCAGTGTATGATCCGCTAGCCAAACTGGTGAAGGTGATCCGGAAACCGGTGGGGCTCCAAGGTTCCGTGGCCGTATGCACGGCGGGGACGGCAGATATCCCCGTGGCGGAAGAGGCGGCCCAGACGGCGGAATTCTTCGGAAGTAAAGTGGACCGGGTCTACGATGTGGGGGTCAGTGGCCTCCACCGGCTTTTGGCCAATCTGGACCCCATCCAGGAAGCCAACTGTGTCATTGCAGTGGCCGGCATGGAAGGGGCTCTGCCCAGCGTATTGGGAGGCCTGGTAAGCAACCCGGTGATCGCCGTGCCCACTTCTATCGGGTACGGGGCCAGTCTCCAGGGTATTTCGGCTCTCCTCACCATGCTCAACAGCTGTGCCAACGGCATTGCGGTGGTGAACATCGACAACGGCTACGGAGCCGGCTATCTGGCCACCCAGATCAACCGGCTAGCCTGCAGAAAGGAAACGGGAAATCATGGATAAACTGCTCTATCTGGAATGCAAAAGCGGCATCAGCGGGGATATGACCGTAGGAGCCCTGCTGGATCTGGGGGCGGACCAGCAGGTGCTCCGGAAGGCACTTGCTTCCCTGCCTCTGACCGGGTATACGGTGGAAATCAGCCGGGTGAAGAAGGCTGGGCTGGACTGCTGTGATTTCCTGGTGAAACTGGATGCAGAACACGAGAACCATGACCATGATATGGATTATCTCTACGGGTTTGCCAAGAACCAGGCAGAAATCCCGGAAGGGGAGGGCCGCCAGCACGGGCACCATGTCCATCATCATGACCATGGACACTTGGAGAACGGTGGAGAACCTCATCATCACCATCATGCACATCGGGGCCTCAAGGAAGTACTGGACATCCTGGCCCAGGGGGACCTGACGGAAGGGGCCCATGCCCTGGCGGTGAAGATCTTCACCATCCTGGGAGAAGCGGAAGCCAAAGCCCATGGCACCACCCTGGAAGAAGTCCATTTCCACGAAGTGGGAGCGGTGGATTCCATTGTGGACATTGCGGCGGTGGCGGTGTGCCTGGACAACCTGGGAATCCGGGAGGTGGTGATCCCGGTGCTGAATGAAGGGAACGGAAGCGTCCGCTGTGCCCATGGGATCCTGCCCATCCCGGTTCCGGCAGTGGCCAACATCGCCGCTGCCCACCATCTGCCTCTCCATATCATGCCCTTTGCCGGGGAATACGTGACCCCAACCGGAGCCGCCATTGCAGCTGCCCTCCGCACCCGGAGCCAGCTGCCGGATACCTTTACGGTGGCCAAGGTGGGCTTGGGTGCCGGGAAACGGGAACAGGCCATGCCCAGCCTGCTTCGGTCCATGCTCCTGGAAGTGCCGGAAGAACCGGTTCCGGCCCCTTGGGAGGAAGATACCATCTGGAAATTGGAGACCGACCTGGACGACTGTACGGGGGAAGCCCTGGGCCATGTGCTGGAACATCTCTTGGCCGCCGGGGCAAGAGATGTGCAGTATGCTCCGGTGTATATGAAGAAGAACCGGCCGGGATGGCTGGTGACAGTGCTGTGCAAGGAGCCGGAACGGCAGGCTCTGGAAGCCCTGCTCTTTGCGGAGACCACCACCATCGGCATCCGCCGGAGCCGGATGGCACGGAGCATCCTGAAGCGGAAAGAACAGGTAGCAGAAACTTCTCTGGGACCGGTGGCGGTGAAAGCGGTCCAGGTGCCGGCTTTGGATTCCGAAGGAAAAATGACGGGAGAAACAGAAACCCGGCTCTACCCCGAATATGCCGGCATCGCAGCCCTCTGCCGCAGCACCGGCCGCAGTTATCAGGCCATCTGGCAGCAGGTGCTGGGAGAATTGGCAGCGGCTGGAAAAAAGGAGGGATGATCCATGCATATGGCTGATGCACTGCTGTCTCCCGGTATAGCAGGGACTATGTATGCCCTTTCCGGCGCGGCAGCCTGGTATGCAGCCCGAAAGGTTAAGCAAGAAAACCAGGAAGGCATCGTTCCGGAAATGGGGGTCTTGGGGGCTTTTGTCTTTGCTGCCCAAATGATCAATTTTGCCATTCCCGGCACCGGTTCCTCCGGCCATCTCTGCGGCGGCATGCTCCTTTCTGCCGTGGTGGGGCCTTATGCCGGCTTCCTGACCATGATCGGTATCTTGATCCTCCAGTGCCTGGTCTTTGGGGACGGGGGCCTTTTGGCCCTGGGAGCCAATGTATGGAATATGGCTTTTTACGGCTGCTTTATAGGCGGCGGGATCCTGTGGCCCCTTTTGACCCGGCAAGGACTGACCCAAAAGACCATTACAGTAGCCAGTGTGAGCGGCAGTGTGCTGACCCTTCAGCTGGGGGCCTTTTCCGTTGCAGGCGAGACCTTTCTCTCGGGGATCACGGAACTGCCTTTTACTGCATTCCTGCTGCTGATGCAGCCCATCCATCTGGCCATCGGCCTGGGGGAAGGCCTGATCACCGCTGCAGTACTGGGCTTTGTATATGAAAACCGCCCGGAGCTCCTGCGTCAGCCCGTTCTGTCTGGGCCGGCCGTACGGAAAGGGAATTGGAGCCGGAAGAAACTGCTGGGCGCTTTGGGAGGCCTGTCTCTTGCAGTCGGCGGAGGGCTGTCTCTGCTGGCTTCCGAAAATCCAGACGGACTGGAATGGTCCATTGCCCGGCTCACCGGCCGTACGGAATTGGAAGGCTCGGAGCAGGGGATTTACGGTGCAGCAGCCCGGATCCAGGAACTGACGGCTTGGTTCTCAGAATATCAGGTACCGGGGCTGGAAGGGCCTTTGGGGACGGCCCTGTCCGGGATCATGGGGAGCCTGCTGATTTTCGGCATCATCTGGTTCCTGGGCCGGAATTTGCGGAAGACAGGGCATCATGAAGTCTCTCAAGAACGCCATTGAAACCATCCATTTGTTGGATGATCTGGCAGGGGAGGATACAGTACTTACCCGGCTTTCTCCCCTGGCCAAGCTGGGTTCTTTGTTTATCTTTTTGGCAGCCCTGGCTTCTTTGGGCCCGGAAAAGCTTACCAATGCTCTTTTGCTGCTTTGGGTGCTCCCGTTCTGGTACCGGCTGGGCCGTTTATCCTGGAAGCAGCCGCTGCGCCAGCTGGGTCCGGTGCTGGGAATGGTGGGTAGCATCGGTCTGGTGAATCTGTTCTGGTTCCAAGGGATGCCTGTTTCTCTAGGGCCTGTACAGATTCCGGGAGGGATCGGGGTGCTGCTCCTCCTCTTGCTGAAGGCCACGGGCTGCGTGTTGGGCGCATACCTGCTCCTGGCCACCACCTCTCTGGAAAAGCTGGCCTGTGCCCTCCAGAAGCTGCCCTTGCCTCAGGTGTTGGTCATTTCCCTGCTGCTGACCTGGCGGTATCTGGTGCTGCTGCTCCAGGAAGGAGACCGGATGGCGTCTGCCTATCGGCTCCGGGCTCCGGAAAGCCGGGGGATCCCATGGAAGATCAGCGGCAGTCTCCTGGGGCTGCTGTTCCTCCGGAGCCTGGAACGGGCCCAGCTGGTTTATGAAAGCATGAAGCTTCGGGGCTTCCAGGGCCGTTTCCCAGAACAGAAAAACGCTGGATCCCTGAAAGGGGACTTGCTGCTGCTCAGCAGTACCCTAGCTTGGTGCCTATTCTGCCGTTTCGGGCTGTGCTTCTTTCATGTTTGATGCCATTTGGACGCATCAGGGAGGTTCCTGTGTCTGCCATTCTGACTCTTTCCCATATCCAATTCCAATATCCTGCATTCCGGCCCGGCCAGGACCCGGTTCCCGTACTCTATGATCTTTCTTTTTCTCTGGAATCCGGGGAAAAGGTGGGTCTCATAGGTAGCAACGGGGTAGGGAAGTCCACACTGCTGAAGCTGGTGGTAGGGCTCCTGCCTCTCCAAGAAGGGACCCTCATTGTGGGCGGTCTGCCCCTTACCCCACAGAATCTTCCAGCCATCCGCCGGAAAACAGGCTATGTTTTCCAAGATTCCGAAAGCCAGCTTTTCATGCCCACGGTGGAAAGCGATGTTTCTTTTGCCCTGCGGGATGCCGGTCTTCCGGCGGAAGAAGTGGAGGGCCGGACAGCAGCGGCCCTGGAAAAGGTCGGGATGGAAGAATTGGCCCAACGGCAGATCTATCGGCTTTCTGGGGGACAGAAAAAGCTCACCGCCATTGCTGGGCTCCTGGTCCAGGATCCGGACCTGCTGCTGATGGATGAACCTTCTGCTGCCCTGGACCCTCGGAACCGGCGGAAACTGACGGAAATCCTACGTCGGCTGCCCTGTGCCCAGCTCATTGCCTCCCACGACCTGGACTTCATCTGGGATACCTGCGACCGGGTGATCCTGCTGTCCGACGGCTGGATCCAGGAGGATGGCCCGGCCCATGAGGTGTTGTCCAACCAGGCTCTGCTGGAATCCTGTGGATTGAAACTCCCTCTGCGGCTGCAGAAGGAAATCTAAAATAATGGCGTAATTGACGGAAATTTATTAGAATATGGAGGAAACAACATGAAACTTGCAGTGACTTATGATCCAAAGAATGGGGAAATCTTCCAGCATTTCGGCCGGACCGAATATTTCAAAGTCTATGACCTGGCTGATGGGAAAGTGCAGAAAACTGAAATCTGCAGTACCCAGGGACAGGGCCATGGAGCCTTGGTGGGAGTGCTCCAGCAGCTGGGAGCGGAAACCGTCATCTGCGGCGGTATCGGCGGCGGAGCCCAGGAAGGCCTAAAAGCCGCGGGCATTGCTTTTTACGGAGGCTGCAGCGGCCAGGCTGACCAGGCTGTCACTGATTTCTTGGCAGGTAAACTCCACTACCAGGAAGACATCCAGTGCGGCCACCATGGTGAACACCACGAAGGCAGCTGCCATCATTGAGAAAAAGGGACCTGTTGCGCGCAGCGGGTCCCTTATGATATTATAAAGAAAAATTCCTGATTAAAATTTATTCCACAGGAGGGATTTTATGAAACCCAAGCTGATTTTTTCTGCACTCCTTCTATCCGCTGTCCTTCTGGCTGCCGGTTGCGGCAGTGCTTCCGGGACTTCCCAGGGCAGTGCTCCAGCAACCGCTTCTCAGGCTTCTGCCCAAAAGGTCCAGGCGCCGGGGTTTACCTTGAAAGATGCCAAGGGGGCTTCGCATTCCGTCCAGCCGGGTGATGGCAAGATCTACGTAATCAATTTCTGGGCTACTTGGTGTCCTCCCTGCCGGAATGAAATGCCGGAGATGAACGCTTTTGCCGGCAAATATAAGGATAAAGTGACTTTCTATGCCGTGGACCTCCAGGAAGAGGGCAGCAAAGTCCAAGCTTTTTTGAAGGACAATGGGTATACCCTGCCAGTGCTTCTGGACCACGAGGGGAAAGCAGCTGACCTGTACAAAGTCCGGGTAGTTCCCACTACGGTCATCCTGGATGAAAAAGGGAATATCCTCCAGCGCCACGAAGGGATGGCCACCGCCCAGCAGCTGGAAGGATTCTTGAAAGGGAAATTGTAATGGGTTCCTTGACCTTGGGAGCCGCTTTTGGGGCGGGGCTCCTTTCTTTTGCTTCGCCCTGTGTCCTGCCCATGCTGCCCACATTCCTGCTGCTCCTGGCCGGTTCCAGTCAGGAAGAAGGCCGGGGAAGGAGGCATCTCCTGGGCAATACCCTGGCTTTTCTCGCCGGTTTTACTTTGGTTTTCCTGGCCATGGGGGCCACGGCAACGGTTTTAGGCCAGCTGGTACTCCGTTATTGGAAAGTACTGGAAAAGGCGGCAGGGGTGATCTTGATCCTCCTGGGACTCTTTCTGAGCGGATTGTGGACGCCCTTGTTCCTCCTTCGGGACAGGAGGCCCTTCCTCCAGCAGAAAAAAGAGGGGGTACTGGGTTCTTTCTTTTTGGGTGCGTCTTTCACCCTGGGCTGGACTCCCTGTACCGGTCCTATCCTGACTGCTATCCTCATGGCCGCCGGCAGCCAGCAGACTGCTCAGCAGGGAATCTTTTTGCTGCTGGCCTATGCCCTGGGCTTCTGCATCCCTTTCCTCTTGACAGCTCTTTTTTGGCAGAAAATCGGCTCTGCCCTGCGCAGAGGATATGTTTGGCTGCCCCGGATCCAGAAAGCTGCCGGCCTTTTCCTGATTCTCTTCGGTGTCCTGATGCTCAGCGGCATGACTCTCCGGGTCATGGCCTTCCTGGCAGGGTAGGGAGGCGCGGCAGCGGCTGTTCCATGAGCAGCAGATCCTTTTTAAATATTCTGGATTTTCAGACTAGTATATTTCTGTCTATATGCTATAATGGATACAGGAAGGACTGTTGATAAATTCAATACAGTTCTTTCTTCCAGAAGGAACAAAGGAGGCTGATTGCAATGGACGGAGAACAAAAGAAAAAGAAGATCCCTCTGGCCGGACAGATCTTCATCGCGCTGGTCTTGGGGATCATCGCGGGTCTGGCACTGCAGGGGAATGTGGAATTTACCGTGGCGTACATCAAACCATTCGGCACCATTTTCTTGAATCTCGTGAAATTCATCGTTGGGCCCATTGTCCTGTTTTCCATCATGGCAGGGGTGGTTTCCCTCAGTGACATCCGAAAATTGGGATCCATCGGCGGCATTACATTGGTCTATTACTTCATTACTACAGCCATTGCCATCACCATCGGACTGTTCATCGCCAACAGCTTCAAACTCCTGTTCCCAGCCCTGTCCGTGGCTGAACTTTCCTTTAAGGTCAAAGGAGGATCCACAGGGCCCATGAAGATGCTGGTGGATCTGTTCCCGTCCAACTTCCTGGCACCACTGACCAGCGCCAATATGCTCCAAGTCATCGTCATGGCGCTGCTGATCGGGATTGCCATCATTGCCCTGGGGAAACAGGGAGAACAGGCAGCAGAGTTCATCAATACCTGGAATGATGTATTCATGAAAGTCATGGAAATGATCCTAGCCCTGTCTCCTATCGGTGTATTCTGCCTGCTGTGCCCGGTAATTGCCCAGAATGGGACTGCTGTCATCGGCTCCTTGGCCAAAGTCATCCTTTGTGCCTACATTGCCTATGCCCTCCATGCCATTTTGGTCTATTCCCTGGCAGTCCGGGCCATCGGCGGCATGAGTCCGCTGAAATTCTTCAAGGGCATGATGCCGGCCATGCTGTTCGCTTTTTCCAGTGCTTCTTCTGTAGGTACCCTGCCCATCAACATGGAATGTGCTAACAAACTGGGTGCCTCTAAAGAAGTCACCAGCTTCGCCCTGCCTCTCGGAGCCACCATCAATATGGACGGGACCGCCATTTATCAAGGCGTCTGCGCTGTATTCATCGCTTCCTGCTACGGCATCGACCTGACTATGTCCCAGATGCTCACCATCGTGATGACGGCTACCCTGGCTTCCGTAGGGACAGCAGGGGTTCCCGGTGCCGGGATGATCATGCTGGCCATGGTGCTGGCGTCCGTCAATCTGCCGGTGGACGGCATCGCTCTGGTGGCCGGTGTAGACCGGATCTTCGATATGGGGCGCACTACCCTGAACATCACGGGAGACGCATCCTGTGCCATCATCGTGACCCATTTGCTGGAGAAAGAGAAATAGATGTGATAAGGGACTGTGAAAAAATGATTCTTCATTTTTTCACAGTCCCTTTTTTATGCAAATTTCCTTACTCTCAATTTGATGCCGCAGCTTTCTGCCACTTTTCGGCTGGCTTCGATTTGTTCTGGGGGAAGCACGTCCACTACGGTCATCCGGGTGTCGGGAATCTTCTTTTTGCATTCCCGGGCGAAATCCAACATAGCCTGGTAGGCGCCTGGCAGGGTAGGGCGAGTCACTTTGTTATAATCCGCTTCATCTGGAGCATTGAGGCTGATGGATACCGCATCCAATACCTGGGCCAGGTCCGGTACGATATCCCGGCCGTTTTCCAAAGACCCCAGCCCATTGGTATTCACCCGCAGCTTCAATTCCGGATGGATCTTCCGCACATACCGGGCAGTCTTCAGCATCAGGTCCAGAGCACAGGTGGGTTCCCCGTACCCGCAGAACACCAGTTCCTTGAATCCGGTGAAATCAAAGGCGTCCACTGCTGCTTTGACCTGCTCCCAATTGGGATTCACCTTATGCCAGAGGGTAGGGGCATCACCGATTCCCTCATGCTGGAACCGGACACAGAAAGTGCACCGGCAGTTGCACAAATTGGTTAAATTGGCGTATACGCCGTCTTTATAAGTATAAAGAATCTGAGCCATGGAATTTCGTCGTCCTTTCCGTCTTTACAAAGATTCGATTTTTCACATCTTGTTTATCCAATACGCCGGCAACCAGGTAATAGAACAGCAGGCTTCCGCCGGATTGGATGGCACTGCCCATAATGGAAGTAACCAGGGCCGCATAGGTCCCAAAGATCAGTCCCTCTGCCAGGTAGTAGCCAATGGTGGAAATGATCCAGGACAGGAACGGAGCAATCCGGTTCCGGGTGCAGAGCAGCTTCTGGGCTTTCCAAGTAAAGGGCAGGGTGATCAGGGCCTTGATGATGATGGTAGCCGGAGCCCACATGGGAGAAGTCAGGAGATCAGCCAGTCCCCCGCCGATGGCTGCTGCCAGGAGGGCATAGGGTTGGGGCAGGAGGGAAGCTGCCACGTAGATCAGGGTATCGCCGAAATGCAGATAGCCGCCATTGGCGCCCATGGGGATATGGCAGATATAGGCCGTGAACAGACAGATGAGCCCGGCGAAGAGGCCGGTCAGGACCAGCAGCCGGAGCCGTTCCTGTGGATTCCTTTGTTTCATGAGCAATCAATTCCTTTCAATCTTATTATAGATTATTATAGAATCAACAGAATAGCATCAAAGCAGCAGTGCAATTCGCCTCATTTTTGCGTCTCACAGGTTTCTTTTCACTCCAAGAGTTAAGAAGAGGAGGGCGAGAGGAGGTTCAGATAGGGCTCATAATTGATCCCGTCATTGCAGGGAGTGTGTTCTTTTTGGGCATCGGCAATCCCCCTTACGATGAGTTCTCCCGCCAAGCATACACCCTGTTCCAAGTTTCTTTTCTGGAGCTGGCTGCCCATCAAGACGGCCGCAAAAAGATCGCCTGTACCGGAGTAGCTGCCGCCCAGATGGGGCGAACGAATGGCCACAGGAGTTTTCGCGTGGTCAATGATCAGATTGACCAAGAGCTGTTGATCCCGTTCTTTTATCGGGATCCCTGTAATGACAAGTGCCTGATTTTTGAAGAGATAAGACCGATATTGCAGAAGGCGGTACAGCTCTTCCGGATTTTCTTGTCCCAGCTTTTTGAGAGAATCCATCTCCGTATCTGTGAGGATGCAGAATTCCGTCAGATTGGGTGTCAAGAGATCCGCTTGGAAAGCCAGATGGCGGACGGCTTGGATGGAAGCATCGGTAAATCCACGGTAGGCCTTGCCATTGTCGCCTAGGACAGGATCGCAAAGGTAGAGGATGCCGGGTTTATGGAATTTTTCCAAGAAGTCCTGTACTTGTGTGGCTGCATCAGGAGTGGCCAGATACCCGGACAGGATGCCTTGGAATGATACCTGCAGTTCCTGCCAGTGTCCCGTATAATTGCACATCTGTTTGGTAAAAGGAACACAGTGATAACCAGGATACCCGGTCTGCGAAGTCAGCACAGCCGTAGGCAGCGGACAGGCTTCAATGCCCATGGCAGCCAGGACGGCGATATCGACAGTCAGTGAACAGCGTCCCAAGCCGGACAGATCATTGATGGCGGCAACGCGCTGGTGCATGATGAAGAACTCCTTTGTAGATCGATTTTCCTTATTGATTGGACAATTCTTGTTATAACACAGAAGGTTCCTGAAAAAAAGGAACGGTTTTTAAATTTTCTGAAGCAAACTGTGTCGGTATGCGGGTCATTTTCCGGCAATCCTATGGATACGGACAGTTTCCCAGGTTGAGTTATCAACATTATTTTACATAATATATATTATCGGACGTAAAAATTTTGATTAAAAACGCCTGTCCATGTATGCTGGAATGCTTGCCTATTTCCTTTCCGATGCACTCCGTATACCGATCGGCGGCCTTTTCCTTCAGGTACCTGCGTTTCTTGGACCAACAGGATCATGGAAGATTTTTCTGTAATCATATTCTTTTTGGACTGCTTGTGTTTTCCTGTCGTTTATACGGTTCTATAGCTGATCCTGCTTGTGGATTTTACTTGATTCAGATCTGGTATCTTTTTCCTTGATGATCTTCTCGTTCATCAAACGCCTGTTTGACACACAGCTGTTTTCTTGTTATACTAAATTTATCTATCGTGGATCCGTGTACCGCTTATCCATCCTGATAAAGGAGTTTTGTCCTATGACTGAATCTGAACTGAAAAAAATGAATACCCGCTCCATCAATGCTCGCCAGAGCCAGATTCTGGAATACATCAAACAATATATCTTTTCCAATGGTTATCCTCCTTCTGTCCGTGAAATCGGCAAGGCGGTGGGCCTTTCTTCCAGCGCTTCTGTCCACAACAATTTGAAGAAATTGGCAGAAGCCGGATTTGTCAGCTGGGACCCGGAGAAGCCCCGTACTTACGGGCTGACCGATGAAATCAGCTGGCGGAAGAAAAGTATGGTTTCCGTCCCTCTTGTGGGTGCTGTCCATGCAGGGGATCCCATTTTGGCAGTGGAAAATATTGAAGACACCTACCCCATCCCTCTGGATCTGATCGGCTGCAAGGAAGATGTGTTCATGATGGTGGTGGAAGGCGACAGCATGAAGAATGCTGGGATCTTGGATCATGATTATGTGTTCGTGCGGAAACAGAATTACGCCACCAACGGGGATATTGTGGTGGCGCTCATCAATGGTGAGGAAACCACCATCAAGAGATATTTCCGGGAACTGAAACAGATCCGTCTCCAACCGGAAAATGATGCCTATCCCCCCATTGTTGGCACGGACAATATCGAAATCAAGGGAAAAGTGATTGCCGTATTCCGGACTTTATAAGTGGAAGAAGCAAAAACAGTGATTCTCTCTCAGACGCTCAAATTTTCGATTTGAGCGTCTTTTTCTATTTTTATTACTCCTTTACTTGCAGAAACAATAAAAACGGCCTCTGAAACAAAATTCAGAAGCCGTTTTTTTGCGGGTCTTATTTTTTTTCCATAATCTGCCGGGCAGCTGCCATGACGGCAATCCGGCCGTGTTCGAAAGTCAGACCTCCCTGCATGAATACCTTGTAGGGGGCCCGCATGGGACCATCTGCACTCAGTTCGATGGAAGCGCCCTGGACGAAGGTCCCTGCAGCCATGATGATGTCATCCTGGTACCCAGGGAGCGGAGAGGGAACCGGGGTCACATGGGAATCTATGGGAGAATGGGCCTGGATGGCTTCGCAGAAGGCACAAAGATTTTCCGGAGTGTTCAGGGTAATGGTCTGGATGATGTCGCTCCGGACGTCATCCGGGAGAGGAGAGACTTCAAAGCCCAGGGATTGGAATACGGAAGCGGCGAACATAGAAGTCTTCACCGCCTGGAGGGCCACATGGGGCGCCATGAAGAGACCCTGGTAGAATTCCCGGGCCGTGTCTCCTAAGGTGCAGCCCATCTCACCGCCCAGACCGGGAGCTGTCAGCCGGTAGGAAGCCTGTTCCACCAAATCCTTTTTTCCCACGATGTAGCCACCGGTGGGAGCGAAGCCGCCTCCCAGGTTCTTGATCAGAGAGCCGGCCATCAAGTCGGCGCCTACTTCCGTAGGTTCTTTGTCTTCAATGAATTCTCCGTAACAGTTGTCTACAAAACAGATGATATCCGGACGGACGGCCTTCACGGCCTGGAAGATCTCTCCGATCTCCGCTACGGTCAGGGTCTTCCGCTTGCTGCTGTAGCCGCAGGACCGCTGCACATGGACCAGACGGGTCTGAGGGGTCAGGGCAGCCAGGAGGGAAGGGATATCCGGGCGGTCCCCTTCCATGGGGATTTCCTTATAGGTGACCCCCAGATCCACCAGAGAACCGGGCGTCTTTACGGGATAGCCGATGATGGTCTGCATGGTATCATAGGGTTCTCCCGTAGCACCGATCATTTCGTCTCCCGGATGCAGGTTCCCCAGGAGGGCCACAGCCAGGGCATGGGTGCCGGAAACGAACTGAGAGCGGACCAGGGCGGCTTCCGTCTTGAAAATATCGGCATAGATCAGATCCAGCTGATCCCGGCCGGTATCGGAATAGCCGTAGCCCGTGGTAGGTTTCAGGTAATAATCCGCCACCTGGTATTTGGCGAAGGCATCCAATACCTTTTTGGTATTGGCCAGGGCGGCTGCTTCATGGCTTTTGGTATGCTGGGCAACGGTGTCCAGTGCTTTCTGTTCGATTTCGTCCCATTGGATGGTCATTGGGTTCAAGTTCCTCCTTGTTCATTCTTTTTGGATATACTTTTCCAGCTGGTCCGCCAGCGTTTTTTTCAGTTTGACTTTCATCTGGATCCCGGTTTCTCCATAATTTTCTTCCAGGACTTTGGCGTCCTCGTGGAGCCGGGCTGCCAAACGGCTTTCTCCGTAGGGAATGGAGAGAACCACTTCTGTCATATCCTGGCCCAGGAGCCGGGCCAAGGTTTCCAAGAGTTCAGGGATCCCTTCTCCGGTCTTGGCCGAGACACAGAGGCTGTCTTCCGTCTGTTCCAGCCGGTGGCGCAGCCCTTCATGCTGCCGGAGCCGGTCTACTTTGTTGTAGACGGTCAGGATGGGCTTGTCCGTGACTTCCAGCTCCCGGAGTACCTGATACACGGCATCCGCCTGTTCCTGATACAGTTCGTGGGAGCTATCGATCACATGGACCAAAAGGTCCGCATCCTTCACCACTTCCAAGGTGGATTTGAAAGCCGCCACCAGCTGATGGGGCAACCGCTGGATGAATCCTACCGTGTCGGTCAGGGTACAGATGTTGCCGTCGGGAAGCCCCAGCTGGCGGGTGGTGGGATCCAGAGTAGCGAATAGCTGATCCTGGGCATAGATGTCCGAATGGGTCAGGATGTTGAGCAGGGTGCTTTTCCCCGCATTGGTATAGCCCACCAGGCAGACTTGCTTCACTTCGTTCTTGTTCCGGGCCCGCTGCTGCTGCTGCCGGCTGCCTTTCATCCGGCGGATCTGCTCTTCCAGGAAGGAGATCCGGTCCCGGATCCGCCGCCGGTCCACTTCCAATTTGGTTTCCCCAGGGCCTCGGGTCCCGATGCCCCCGCCTAGACGGGAGAGGCTGGTCCCCTGCCCCATGATCCGAGGCAGCATGTACTGGAGCTGGGCCAGTTCCACTTGGAGTTTCCCTTCACTGGTCCGGGCCCGCTTGGCGAAAATGTCCAGGATCAGCCCGGTCCTGTCGATGATCCGGACCCCTAAAGCCCGTTCCAAGTTCCGCTGCTGGGCCGGAGACAATTCGTCATCGAAGATGCAAAGATCGATGTCTTCCTGTTGGGCGAAAAGAGACAGTTCCTGGACCTTGCCCTTTCCGATGAAGAACACCGGGTCCGGTTTGGGCCGGGATTGGACGAATTTCCCTACCACTTCCGCACCGGCGGTTTCCGCCAGCTGGGCCAGTTCCTCTACAGAATCCTGGGCACACCAACGGGAGGCCGTATCCCCCCAGGCCAGGGAGATCAGCATGGCTCGTTCCGGGCCTTCCGCCAGATTGTGGCCCCGGGACCGTTTGGCCAAGATCTTCTCCACGGTATGGACAACATTGCCAAAGGGCATGGTGACCACGTCCTTTGCCTTGAAGGGACCGAATTCCTGGAGCACGGGCTGCTGATCTCCATCCAGGTCCGTAATCATCCCAAAACTCAGGAGAGGCTCGCTCTGGGGCGTTTTCCAGGCCATGGCAGCCATGGCGTCGAAACGCAGGTCCCGCAGGGCGGACAGATCCACCCCACTGAGCCGAGGCGCGCCAGAGGGATGGGTGTGGATGCAGGAAACCCCGCAGAGCCGGTTCTGGCTCCTCCGGGAATCCGTGCTGGGCAGTTCCACATGGCAGTCGCTGCCTACGGCGACTGCCGTCACCTGGCCCTTCCGGTCGATATATAGAGAAATCTCCCGGTTGATGGCCTCGGTCAGGTCCCGCAAAAGGAGGGCCAACTCCATACTGATCAGTTGGCCCTCATCCGCTCTCAGCTCATAGATCGCTTCCAATTGGGTGAGGACCTGTTTCTTCAGGCCCTCCGTCCTTCCGTAGATCGTTTGAGTCATAAGAGAACTCCTTTATGATTATACACGGGCTTTGGCAGGTTCCATGTTCACCCGGCAGCCCCGGATGGTGTTCCGGTGCATGACGCCCAGGACTTTTTCCGCATATTCCATGGGAACTTCCACAAAGCTGAACTTGTCATAGATGCTGATCCGTCCGATGCTCCGGGCTGGGATCTCCGCTTCGATGGCAATGCTCTGGACAATATCCCGCACGGTGACCCGGCTGGACCGCCCGATATTGATAAAGAGCCGCACCATGCCTGGTTTGGCACCGGTATTGGCCAAAGAATCCGGCAGGGATTCCCCTTCTTCTTCCGGTTCTTCCAAGGCCTTGGCCCCTTCCTGCATGAATTTCAGGGCAGCGGCTGCGATATCTTGGATATCATAATCTTTTTCCAGGGTCTCCACAATGGGCAGGTAATCCTGGTACCGATCCTGCTCCAGGATGGTCTGCATCTTGGAAACGATCTGCTCCCGCTGCCGTTCCAAGACGCTGGCGTCGGTAGGCAGGGTCCCCCGGAGGATCTTGGTCTTGATGCTCCGTTCGATCAGCTTCAGCTGCCGGAATTCCCGAGGAGTGATGAAGGTCAGAGCCACACCGGAATTCCCCGCACGGCCGGTCCGCCCGATCCGGTGCACATAGCTTTCACTGTCGCTGGGCACGTCGAAATTCACCACATGGGTGATGTTGTCGATATCCAGCCCTCTGGCCGCCACATCCGTGGCCACCAGGATGTCTACCTGGCCGCTGCGGAACTTCTTCATGACCCGGTCCCGCTGGTTCTGGCTCAGGTCCCCGTGGAGGCCTTCCGCCTCGTAGCCCCGGGTAGCCAGGGCGATGACCAGCTCGTCCACCCCTTTTTTCGTACGGCAGAAGATGATCATCTTGCAGTCGTCGGTGGTGTCCAGGATCCGGCACAGGCCGTCCACCTTATCCCGGGTTTCATAATAGTACTGGTCGATGGTGGGAGCTGTGACCACTTCCTTGTGGATGGCCACCATCTTGGGTGCCCGCATGTACTTCTTGCTGATGCTCAGGATGGGCCGGGGCATGGTAGCAGAAAACAGCATGGTCTGCCGTTCCGGGGGAACGTTCTTGATGATGTTCTCCATATCATCGACAAAGCCCATATCCAGCATTTCATCGGCTTCGTCCAGCACCAGGAAATTCACGTATTCCAGATCGATGGTGCCCCGGCGGATATGGTCCAAAAGACGGCCGGGAGTCCCGATGACTACCTGGATGCCCCGTTTCAGGCTGCGGATCTGCCGTTCGATGGGCTGTCCTCCATAGACCGGGAGCACCCGGACCCGCTTGGTCCGTCCGATTTTGCTGATTTCATCCGCTACCTGGATGCACAGTTCCCGGGTGGGGCTCATGACCAAGGCCTGGATGTGTCGGTCCTTCTCATTGATCTTCTGGATGATGGGGATCCCGAAGGCAGCGGTTTTCCCGGTACCAGTCTGGGCCTGGCCGATCAGATCCTCCCCTTCCAGCGCCATGGGAATGGCCCCTTTCTGGATGGGGGACGGTTCTTCGAAGCCCATGTCTTTCAGGGCTGCCAGGATCTTGCGATCCAGATGGAGGTCTTCAAAAGAAGTGATCTCCTGGGTATTTTCAGTTTGTATGGTTTCTGTCATAATTTCTCCTTCTTATAGTTCCTTTACCCGGTCCATGGCCAGGGAAAGGGCGTTCATGGCAGCCCGGAGCTTGATGGTGGTCCTGGCCGCTTTGAACCGGCATTCCAGGACTTTCGTCCCGTTCTTGTCCGCGGCGCCGATATAGACCAGTCCTACAGGCTGGGTGGGGGTGCCTCCCCCAGGGCCGGCGATGCCGGTGATGCTGATGCCCAGGTCCGTACCGATCTTTTCCCGGATCCCTTGGGCCATTTCCCGGGCCGTCTGTTCGCTGACCGCCGTATAGGTATCCAGAGTCTCCTGTTTCACCCCCAGGAGCCGGTGCTTCACATCATTGGTATAGGAAACCACCGAACCCATGAGATATTCCGAACTGCCGGGGATATCCGTCACCAGGCTGGAAGCCAGGCCGCCGGTACAGGATTCTGCAAAGGCGATGGTCAGGTGCTTTGCTTTCAGCCGCTTTCCCAGGGCTTCCGGCAGGGTCTCATAATCCACACCGTAGATGTACTGCCCCAGGATGGCACGGATCTTTTCTTCAATGGCCAGGTTCATGGCCTCGGCTTTTTCCAAGGTATCGCTCTTGGCGGTGATCCGGATGATGATTTCTCCCTTCCGGGCATAGAGGGCAATGGTAGGATTGGTCTGGGCCATGATGATGGCATCCAGTTTTTCTGCCACCATGGATTCTGTCAGCCCCCGCAGATGGAGTACCCGGGAATGGATGATCCCTTGGGCCGCGTAGCTTTTCCGCAGATAAGGTATCACCTGCTGGCTGAACACATGGGTGGTTTCCGCCGGTGGACCCGGCAGCATGATGATCAGTTTGTGATCCGGCGTCCAGACCCCGATTCCCGGTGCCGTACCCACTTCATTGTTGAACACCACGGACCCTTCCGGGATCATGGCCTGTTTCTTGTTGTTCTCGGTCATGGTCACCTTCCGAGCTGCAAAATACCGGGTCAGCTTATCCAGCCAAAAGGCACTGGGGACCAGGGGCAGATGGAGATACTGGGCCACCATTTCCTTGGTGATGTCCCCCCGGGTAGGCCCCAGTCCTCCGGTGGTGATGATGATGTCCGCCCGTTTCAGGGCAATGTCCAGCACTTCCAGCAGCCGGTCCCCGTTGTCCCCGATGGTAGTCTGGTACAGCACATTGAAACCGGCATCATTCAGCATCCGGGACAGGTACTGGAAATTGGTGTTGACAATATCTCCCAGCAGCAGTTCCGTCCCGGTATTGATGACTTCCACGTTCAAGAGAGATCACTCCTTTACGATCTGCCCCACAGCTTCATAGGTAAAGCCCTGGCTGATCCGGACTTTCACGAAGTCCCCGGCCTTCAGGCCCCCTGCTTCTTCCACATAGATCTTTCCGTCGATGTCCGGAGCTTCTGCATAGCTGCGGCCCACCGCCAGGTTGGGATCTTCTTCGTCCTTGCCTTCGATCAATACTTCCAAGGTCCGGCCTTCCCGCTCCTGCTGGATCTCTTCCGAGATTTCCGCCTGGAGGCTCATAAGGGCATGGTACCGGTCCTGCTTCACTTCCTCAGGGATCTGGTTGGGCATGGCTCCGGCTTCTGTGCCGTCTTCCTGGCTGTAGGTGAATACCCCGGCACACTGGAACCGTTCTTTTTTCACGAAATCCAGCAGTTCCTGGAACTGTTCTTCCGTTTCCCCAGGGAAGCCTACGATGAAAGTGGTCCGCAGGCAGATATCCGGCATCCGTTTCCGGAGCTTGGCCAGGAGAGCTTCCACCTGTTCCCGGGTATCCCGCCGGTGCATGGTGTGGAGCAGGCTGTTGCTGGCGTGCTGGAGAGGCAGATCCACATAGTTGCAGACCTTTTCGCACTGGGCCATGGTCTCGATCAGCTCGTCCGTAAAGGAATCAGGATAGCAGTACAGCACCCGGATCCATTTCAAGTCCGGCAGGGTGTTCAGATCCCGGAGCAGTTCCGACAGCCGCAGCTTGTGGTACAGGTCGATGCCGTACTGGGTGGTGTCCTGGGCTACCAGGATCAGTTCCCGGACCCCCTGCCCCACCAATTCCCGGGCTTCTTGGAGGATCTCTTCATAGGGGCGGCTCCGGTACGGGCCCCGGATCTTGGGGATGGCACAGTAGGAACACCGGTTGTTGCATCCCTCGGCAATCTTCAGATAGGCCGTGTACTGCGGGGTGGTCAGCACCCGTTTGGCCTTCTGGGTGTATTTTTGGGGCGGCTGGAGCAGGGTGAACCGTTCTCCCGCTTCCACCCGGTCAATGACGCTGCCGATCTGGTCATAGCACTCCGTGCCGATGATGGCATCCACTTCCGGCAGATCTGCAAAAAGTTCGTCCGCATACCGCTGTCCCAGGCAGCCGGTGACGATCAGTTTCCGGTTGGCATCTGTTTTTTTATATTCGGCCATCTGCAGGATCGTATTGATGGATTCTGTTTTGGCACTTTCAATGAAGCCGCAGGTGTTGACGATGATCACATCCGCATGGGTGGGATCGTTGGTGATGGTCCACTGCCGGTCCCGGATCAGGCCCATCATGACTTCTGAATCCACCAGGTTCTTGGGACACCCCAGGCTGACTACTCCGATTTCCAAAATATTCTCCTTCCTATGCGCTTGCTCTTACTTCGCTTTGAAGGTCCGGGTCACCACGCCCCATTCTTTCGAACCATAGGGCACTTCTTTCCCGTTGACCGTAATGACCACGTCCCGGATACTGCCAAAATTAATGGAAACACTCTGGTTCCCCTTGTACGTACGGGTGGAACCTTTGGCCACCGTAGCGGCCTCTACCTGTTTGCCGTCGATGGTGGTCTGGGTCCAGACTGGTTTTTTGTAAGTGACCACAACGGTAAGCCCGCTGCCTTTCCCCAGGGTCTTTTCATCCCCTTTGGGTTCTTCTTCCTTCTTCAGGGCCACCGCTTCTGTGGCTTTCTTATTCTCTTCGCTCTTTTCCGAAGAATGATCGGACTTCACCCCATCGGTGATGGTGTTGGTGGCTTTCAGTTCCGGCGTGGTCTTCCCGCCGAAGACAAAATAGGCCATGACGATGGTAAAGATGGCCAGGCAGACCACAAATACCGTGGTGAACACTTTGAAGCTGAAAGCCGGAGCCTTGCTGTCCCCAGCGGAAGTAGCACCGAATTCTTCGCCGGCTTCATCTTCCGGGACAGTTTCATAGAGATTTTCATCGATGAAATCCCGGATCCGGTCCAGCCAGCCGCCCATTTTGGCTTTCCCTGCATCCAGTGCCTCTTCCATGTTCTCCCGGTCCAGGGCATGTTCCACGGTTTCCAGGACCTCTTTGGGCGTCTCATGGGTAGGAGACGGGGCTTTGGGATTTTGGGATTCTTTTCCTCTCGGAGCGGCAGTCCGTCCCTTCTTTTCTGTTTTTGAGGGGGCTGCCTTTCCGGTCAGGGGGTTCCCGGCTGATGCCGTCTCTCCGTTTTTGCGGATTTTGTCCTGTCCGGGCTTTTCTGGCTGGGGCTGGCCAGCGCGGTCTCCTTTCTGCGCCGGAGGAGCAGCCTTCAAAGGAGGCATGATCCGGGTTGCATCCAAATCTGTTTTCCCGGCAGGGGCCTCTTTTTCAGTTTTGGGAGCTCCCTCCCGGCCGTTCCGGCGGGAAGCCCCATATCCTACTGGTTCCATCTGTTTCAGGGCCGTCACTTTGTCGAAAGGCTCTGCCTGTTTCCCGGTTTCCAGTGGATGGGCAGCCTTTGCTTCCGGTGTGGCCTTTTTTTCCGGTTGAGTAGCGGGTTTCCGGGGGATGAGGGTGTCCCCACTGGGGGCAGGGGGAACAGGAGCCAGCTCTTCTACAGCCTTCAGGATTTTTTCCGGTTCACTCCCCGTCCGGTAGGCTTCCACCAGGCCGTTTCCGTCCAAGCCCAGATAGTTCCCGTAATTCCGGAGGAATCCCCGGATGAACACATCTCCCGGGATCTTGTGGAAATCTCCTTCTTCCAGGGCAGCCAGGTAGGGCTCCCGTATCCCAGTCTGTTCAGCAGCCTGCTGCAGGGTCAAATGTTTTTCCTCCCGGTGCTGCCGTAAATAGGTTCCAATTTTATTTTTCATGGTTCGTCCTCTTTCTTAGGCGGTATGATCAACATTTTCAGCAGGGGAAATCCCCGTATTAGGGCCTATTCCCCTTCCTGCTTCAGTCCTTTGGTAAAGAACTTTTCCTTGATGGTGGTGGGGCTCATCAGGAGCGGCCTGGGTTTGCTGCCGTCCGCCGGCCCTATGATGCCCTTTTCCTCCATGGCATCCACCAACCGTGCGGCCCTTGTGTAGCCGATCCGGAACTTCCGCTGGAGCATGGACGAAGAAGCCTGCTGGGTGGCCATGACCAGTTCCACTGCATCCTGGAACAGTTCATCCTCCTCGCTGCCTTCTTCTTTCTTCTCCGCCTCCGCTCCGTTGAGCTGTTGGGTGGTCACTTCCTGGGAATAGGAAGTGGGGATGGCTTCTGCCTTGATGAAATCCACCACCCGGTTCAGTTCATCATCGGCGATATAGGCCCCTTGGACACGGATGGGCTTATTGGCCCCCGTGGGGAAGAACAGCATGTCCCCCCTGCCCAGGAGCTTTTCCGCCCCGCTGGCATCCAATATGGTCCGGCTATCGATCTGGCTGGAAACGGCAAAGGCGATCCGGGATGGGATATTGGCCTTGATGGTCCCGGTGAGCACGTCTACAGAAGGCCGCTGGGTGGCCAGGATCAGATGGATCCCTGCTGCACGGGCTTTCTGGGCCAGGCGCAGGATGGCATCTTCCACGTCTACCGCCGCCACCATCATCAGATCAGACAATTCGTCGATGATCACCACGATGAAGGGCAGTTTCTCACCAGGCTGCACCAGGGCGTTGTAATCATCGATCTTCCGGACCTGGGTCTTGGCAAAGAGGCTGTAGCGCCGTTCCATTTCCACCACGGCCCAATGGAGGGCCGAAGCCGCCTGCTTGGGACCGGTGACCACCGGGGTCAGGAGATGGGGAATGCCGTTGTAATTGGTCAGTTCCACCACTTTGGGATCCACCAGGATCAGTTTCACTTCATCAGGAGCCGCTTTGTAAAGCAGACTGCAGATGATGGTGTTGATGCACACGCTCTTCCCGGAACCGGTGGAACCGGCGATGAGCAGGTGGGGCATCTTGGACAGATCCGCCACCACCACTCGGCCGGAGATGTCCTTCCCCAGACCGATGCAGAGCTTGCCCTTGGCATTCTTCACTTCTGGGCAGTCCACAATGGACCGAAAAGAGACCGGTTCGGAAGTCTTGGCAGGCACTTCGATCCCGATGGCAGCCTTGCCGGGGATGGGTTCGATCCGGACACTGGAAACCGCCAGCTTCAGAGCAATGTCTTCCGACAGGTTCTGGATCTTGTTCACTTTGACCCCGGGAGCCGGTTCCAATTCATACCGGGTCACTGAAGGGCCTTTGGTCACATTCACCAAGGTGGCATTGACCCCGAAATCATGGAGGGTCTGCTCGATAGTCCCTCCCTGGGTTTCGATTTCCGCCTGGAAATTCTTCTTGTTCACCGGTTTGTCCCGGTTCAAAAGATCCAGAGGGGGAAATTCATAAGGGATGACCTCCCCAGTTTCCGCATTCTCCAGACGGGCGGTCTGTGCTTCCGGAGCTGGAGCTTCCCACTGGGGTTCCTCCTGGGTCCGGGCATCTTCCGCCGTAGTGATGGTGAATTTCCGGGGCGGTTCTCCCGTCCCCACCTGTTCCTTCTGGAATTTCAGGAGAGGCGCGGAGCCGGCAGCCGTCACTTTTTCTTTCAGCCGTTCTGCCAGGGTGGGTTTCTTTTCCGGTTCCGGCTTCCGGCTGTAGTTGCCGTCGTCCTTTTCCTGGTCATAGAAAGAATCGTGATGCTTCTTCCGCCGTTCCTGGTAGTCTTCCCATTTCTGGGCTACGGCATCCGCTCCTTCCTTCACCCCATCCTGGGCCGTCAGGAGCGGGCTCCGGAGGGAGAATTTCCCAGAAAGGACCATAGATGCAAGAGCCGATGTGACCAGAACGATCACGGAGCCGATCCGTCCCACAGCTTTTGTTAAAACAAACACGATGGCGCCTCCCAGGAGGCCGCCACCGGTCATAAGGTACTCAGGAAGCAGTTCATGGCCTTCCGGCACCTTGTACATGTGCCACAGGCTCAGGACAGAAACAAGGAACAGCAGAAGGGTGAAGAACTTTTTGGAAAACCGCAGATGTTCGTGATTCACCACATAACCGATGCCCAGGACCAGCACGTACAGGGGAAAGAGGAAAGCCCCTACGCCCAGTGCATAGGTCAGGACCTTCTTGAGGAAATCCCCGGCGCTCCCCGTAGCGAGCCCTGCCAAGGCGCAGAGCATGAATACGGCGAAAGCCCCCAGCAGGATCCCCAGGACTTCCCGGTTGAAGGTAAATTCGATTTTCTTATTGTTTCTGCGAGTCCGTTCTTTTTTTTCCACGCTGTTCCCTTCCTGAAGATTTTTATTTGTTGGCTCAGATTTCCATGATCAGAGGAAGGATCATGGGACGCCGTCTGGTCTTTTCGAACAGGTACCGGCCCAGGCTGTCCCGGACGGCACTCTTCAAGGCGGACCATTCGGTGATGTTGTTTTCGTGGCATTTGTCCAGAGTGCTCAGCACCCGGTCCCGGGCCCCTTCCATCAGTTCTTCCGACTCCCGGACATAGACGAATCCTCTGGATACGATATCCGGGCCCGCGGCGATCCGGTAGGTGCTGTGGTCGATGGTCACCACCACGATGAGAATCCCATCCTGAGACAGCTGGCGGCGGTCACGGAGCACCACATTGCCCACATCGCCCACACCCAGGCCGTCGATCAGCACACGGCCGGCAGTGACTTTGCCGGAGATCCCGATGGAATCCCGGGTCAGATCAACAACAGAGCCGTTTTCTGCGATCACGATGTTTTCCTTGGGCAAGCCCAGCTGCATGGCCAGTTTCTTATGCTTCACCAGATGGCGGTATTCCCCATGGACCGGCATGAAGAACTTGGGATGGACCAGCCGGTGCATCAGTTTGATCTCTTCTTGGCTGGCGTGGCCGGAAACATGGATTCCCTGTTCCCGTCCGTAGATTACTTCGGCTCCTTGCTTGTACAGGTTGTCGATGGTCCGGGCCACACCCTTCTCGTTGCCAGGGATGGGAGTGGCAGAGATGATCACCGTGTCTCCGGGCATGATGGAGACCTTCCGGTGGTCGCTGTTGCTCATCCGGGTCAGGGCACTCATGGGTTCGCCCTGGCTGCCGGTGGTAATGATGGCGATCTGCCGGGGGGCATAGTTCCGGGCTTCGTCGATGTCGATCAATACACCCTGGGGCACCTTCAGATACCCCATCTCAATAGAAATATTCACCACGTTCACCATGCTGCGGCCGATGACAGCTACTTTCCGGCGGGTCATCACCGCGGCATCGATCACCTGCTGGATCCGGTGCACGTTGGAAGAGAAGGTCGCTACGATGACCCGGTTCTTGGCCAGCCGGAACTGTTCGTCCAGGGTCTTGCCCACGCTTTTTTCACTGGGGGTGTACCCAGTCCGCTCGATATTGGTGGAATCGCTCATCAGCAAGAGGACCCCTTTGCGGCCCACTTCTGCCAGTTTGGCGTAGTCCGTCACCTGCCCGTCCACCGGGGTCTGGTCGAATTTGTAGTCGCCGGTGTGGACGATGACCCCCACCGGGGTATGGATGGCCAGAGCAACCGCATCGGGAATGCTGTGGTTGACCCGGATGAATTCCACCCGGAATGCGCCGGCCCGGACCGTGGCGCCTGGCTTCACCATCTTGCATTTGCTGTCGGATACGCCGTTTTCCTTCAGCCGCCCGGAAAGGATCCCCAAGGTCAGAGGGGTCCCATAGACGGGCACATCAAAGTCCTTCATGACATACGGCAAGGCACCGATATGGTCTTCGTGGCCGTGGGTCAGGAAGATGGCCTTGAATTTTTCTTTGTTCTCCATGAGGAATGTGGTATCTGGGATCACCAGATCGATCCCCAGCATGTCATCATCAGGGAATGCCAAGCCGGCATCCACCAGGATCATGTCATTGCCGTAAACGAATGCGGTCATGTTCTTGCCAATTTCTCCCAGACCGCCCAGGGGGATGATGGATAATTTTTTTTGCTGCCCTTTACTGTTATTCAAAGGGACACCTCCTTTGTAATTTTGCATATTAAAAGACTGGAGTATCTTGGCGTTCCATACTCCCATTTCGAAACTATGTTTTCAATTCCCGTATCCCCTACGAATCCGAACGATTGGTTCTCTTTCGAATCCTATAGGACTAGTCTCTTGTTCAACATTATACAGGTTTGATGCCTGTTTTGCAAATGGAGTTTTGTTTTCTGCCTCAAGAACCGACTTGAACTCGATCTCTGAATTGTTCGGCACCGGGTGCTAACGGCAGCAGGGGTGCCTGAAAAAACGTTTTTTTCGCTTCCCGGGAAAGATAGGGATATTTCCCCTGGAGTTCCGGCCAATGAGCCCAGAACCGCTGGAGGATCCCTGCCAATGCCTCCTTGGAAAGCCGGGATCGGGTCACCAGGAGACACTGGACGGCTACACTGCTGCAGGCCTGTGTCTGGTTGGGATAGGTTCCCACCGGGATGGTCACCGGCTGGTACAGGGGATAAGCCCCCAAAAGGTCTTCCAAAGCCTGGCCCGTTACTGGGATAAGGACCAGACGCCGCTGCCGGGCCAGCTCCTTCAAGGCCGGATGAGGCAGGGAAGAAGTCAGGAAAGCTGCATCTACAGTGCCTTCCTTCAGGGCCCGGACCGTATCGGTCACCGTAAGGTACTGGACCCGCACATCATCTTCCGTCAGGCCGGCAGCTTCCAGGATCTGTCGCGCATTCAGGGAAGACCCGGACCCGGCTGCTCCCACAGAAACTGTCTTCCCCTTCAGATCCTGGAGTTTGCGGATCCCGGTCAGGTCATAGGTGATGATCTGGACCGTTTCCGGATAGAGCATCCCCACCTGCTGGAGATCCTCCAGAGGACGGTCCTGATAAAGATCCGTCCCGGTCCGGGCATACCAAGCTACATCGCTCTGGACCAGAGCCAGATCAGCCTTTTCCTGGCGCAGGAGTTCGATACTGGCCAAGGAGCCGGAACTTTCCAGTCCCTTCAGAAGAGGCATCCTGCCGTCCTGGCTCACCAGGGCGGCCAGATCATTCCCCAAGTTCCCATAGCTGTCCAGGCTTTGACCGGTGGCCAAGGTCAGTTCTTTTGCCGGCGTCCTGCTGCCAGGTGCCTGGCCTGCTTTTCCCCCACAGCCTGTGGTCAAGAAAAAAAGCAGGGCCAGAACCGAAAGGACGATTTTTTCCATGCCGTTCCCTCCTTGTTCTCCCTGCTCCCCTTATTTTTGGAAATAGGCCATGGTCTTGGCCAAACCCGTTTCCAGATCTGTATACTCCCGCATCCCCAGGGTTTCCACCAGGGCTTTGTGGCTCAGCACAGAGGCATAGATATCTCCCGGACGGACCGGGCCGTACCGGACATCCATCCGGTGTCCCAATACCTTTTCCAGCACCGTGATCAGCTGGTTCAGGGAAACTTCCTTGTTGGTAGAGACGTTCAGGGTGGCGCAGCCCGGATACTCTACGGCCAGGCACATGGCCCGGGCGATATCTCCGGCATAGACGAAGTCCCGGGTCTGGTTCCCGTCTCCGAAAATGGTCACCGGCTCCTGCTGGGCGATCTTCCGGGCAAAGATGGAAATCACTCCTCCCTCTCCAGTTTCTCCCTGCCGTTCCCCGTACACATTGGCGAAGCGGAAAATCACATGGTGCAGGCCGAAAGCCTGGCTGTAGAGCCGGATATAGCTTTCCCCCACAGCTTTGGAAAGGCCATAGAAGGAAGTGGGAGCCGGCATTTCCGTTTCTTGGAGGGGCAGGTTCTGGTTATCCCCGTAGATGGCAGCACTGGAAGAAAAGATGATCTGTTCCACACCGCTTTTCCGGCAGCCTTCCAAAAGATGCACCAGGCCGGCCACATTCAGGTCCTCATCGGCTTCCGGATGTGCCATGGAATAAGGCACCAAGGTCTGGGCCGCCAGATGGATCACCGTCTGGAATTTTTCCCGGGCCAGGAAGTCTTCCAGTTCCCGGGAACGGATATCCAACAGACGGAAAGACACTCCTGCCGGCACATAGGCCCGCCTGCCGGTGGACAGATTGTCCAATACCGTCACTTCACAGTCTCCCCGGTCCAAAAGAGCCGGGACCACATGGGAACCAATGAAACCAGCTCCCCCTGTCACTAAGATCTTTCTCATGAATCCATATCCCTCCGATCACGGATTTTGGTCAATATATCCAAGCCAAAGCATTTGATGGTCACAATGGCGCCGATGGTGAAAGGGATGTATTCACAGAAAAACCGCCAAAGGACAGCCAGGACCCCGGAAACCCCGGGAGGAAGCAGCGAATTGAAAAGTACCAGGAATCCCCCTTCGGCTACGCCGCTGCCTCCGGGAGTGGGAGTGAAATAGAGCACCAGGTTGATCAGGCACATCCGCCCCATGACGATGTAATAAGGAAGGCTGATGCCGAAAGCCTTGATGAACACCGGCACCACCGAATAGATGAACAGCAAGCTGATCCCAGATTCCACGAAAGCACGGAATACCTGCCGGGGATTGTCTTTCAGCATGAACATGGCCTGCTGGAAATCCCGGTAGCCTAGGAAAATGGCTTCCTGGACCCGGGGAGAGAACCGGCGGCTGAACCGGGCCAGCCATCTTTCCAGGCGCCCGCCCATGATGAGATGCCACAGGAGCCAGGGAGCACCGATGAAGAAGGCGCACACCAGGATGATGACACTGGTGGGCATCCAGCTTACCAGGACCGGATCAAAAAAGAACACCACAGGCATCATCAGGAACAGGAACAGGATGGAAAAGACAGTCCGGACGATGACGATCAGGGTGGATTTGGCCACCGGCACCCCAGCCCGCTTCATGAACATGAGCATGGCGATGCCGCCCCCGCCCTGTCCCGGGGTGAGCAGTGCCAGGAAATAATTGCTGAATACCGCATAGAAAATATGGGCATAGTCCATTTTCTCGCCGGAAAGCCGGGTGAGGGTAATCAGGCGGGTGGCATCGAAAAAAAGTCCCACGGACAATACGCCCAGTGCCAGGAGCGCATAATACCATTTGAAGGTTGTGAGATATTCCAGTGCCCGTACATCAAAAGTAAAATAAAGAACGCCTGCTGATACGAGGATGATGACAAAAAATAACACGCACAGCATGCGAAATAAGGTTTTGTTCATAGAGTATGACCTGCCAGTGATTTTTATATTTTATGGATACGGGGAAATTTTCCAGGCTCCCGCTTGAAACATCTTCTCCTATTATAGCATAGTACCGAGGGAAAAAGGAAAACAAATGGTAAATTGCAGGAGGGCAGCCTGACCATTGCAGAAAAACATCCTTCTGCACCGGACAGTCGCCCTTCGGTTCCAATCGATCATTCCCCTGCCCGCTCTTTGCCAGACTCCTCTCCCGTTCCGGGAACGGATTCCGGTGGTTCCTGGAGATTCTTGGGGATATCCGGAGGACGTACGGTCAGGCTGCGGATGGAAACATCGATGTTCTTCACCGGCATGCTGGTCATGCCTTCCACCTTCAGCTTGATCTTGGTCTGGAGGCTCTTGACCACTTCATAGATGGGAGCTCCGAAGAACAGGATGATTTCCAGATAGATGGTCATCCCCTTGCTGGTATCCGAAGGCCGGCGGACCTTGATGGAAGTGATCCGGTCCACTTCCCGATTCTTCTTCACCACAATGCGGACGATATCACTGACCACGTAATCGGATACGGTGATCTTCCCATAATAGCTGAAGGCTGGACGGACGATGGACTTTTCTACCAGGGCATGATGTTTCTTGTTCCGGGAAAACAGCCTATGGGGCAGGTCCACCAGTACTCCGGAAAGATGGGGCTTCAATTCGATGGTGGGCACCGGCACCACATGTTTGCCTTCCTTGATCCGAGTCTCCCGGGCTTTTTTCATCTCCCGGGTAGTGGAAATATCCTGGATATAGACCGTTTCCGAAGGAGCCGGCACTTGGAGCCGTTTGCAGATGGTCCGGACCATCTTGTCAGAGGTCCCTATCACCAGGAGAGTCCGGATGTCACTGCGGGTCAGGGCTTCCCGTACCGCCTGGCAGTGGTCCTTTTCCATAAAGATGGCCCGTTTCACCGCTTGTACCTTGTTCTGTTCCGTTTTGGCACTGGTCCCGGCCAGGATCTTGGTCCCTTCGATCAGGAGGCCGTCATCGATGATGCCGTCGCAATGATGGTCGTGGGCCACCCCGATGGCCCGGAAACTTTTGCCCGTGCCGCTGGGGCCCACAAAAGCTACTACTTTCATGTTCAACACCTGCTTTTCAAGGGAATACGGCGGCAAAGCCGTTTCTTGTCAGTGATGAAGGAAGTCAGGAGCGCTTCCCTGCAATGATGTCTGCCACATCCTTGTACAGCACCGGGAATTCTCCCAGATGCCGGGGGAACCGTCCTGGATTCCCGTGGAGGTCGCTACCGCCGCTGGTCATCAGATGATGGTTCCGGGCCACTTGGAGCCAGTCATGGGGAGGATTCTCCTGGAGGGTGGAAGGATGCCACACTTCCAGACCATCAAAGGGCACCGTGGAAAGAAGCTCTTCCACCAGATCCGGATCTGCGATTTCCGCCGGATGGGCCAGCACTCCGATACCTCTCGCCTGATGGAGCAGATCCACTGCCTCTTGAGGGGAGAGCTTCACCTGCCGGAAATAGGCCGGCTTTCCACTGCCGATCAAGGCATCGAACACCGCCTGGGTGCCGGTGAACAGCTCTTTCTTCACCAGGGCCCGGGCAATGTGAGGACGGCCCAGGCTTTTGGCTCCCTGGGCTTCTTCCAGGACTTCCTTGAAAGTCAAAGGATAGCCCAGGGCATCGATCTTTTCGACCATCTTCTGCACCCGCTGGATCCGTCCGATCCGGGTCCAAGTCATGGCCTGGAGCAGATCCCGGTTCTCCGGGTCGAAATGATAGCCCAGCACATGGACATCTTTTCCTTTGTAATCCGTATCGATTTCCACCCCCCGGATCAGTTCCAGTCCCAGATGGCGGGAATGGACAGCCCGGGCGGCCCGGTCATAGGCCTGGATATTGTCATGGTCCGTAATGGCAAGGGCTGTGATGCCGGAAACCAGGGCTTGGGCAATGATCTTTTCCGGAGTATAGACCCCGTCCGAAAAAGTGGTATGGATATGTAAATCAGCCAGCATGGCACTTCTCCTTCGCTGTTTCTTATCTTTTAATTATACCATAGAGAAAGGAAAAAAGAAAAAGGGGATGCCGCACAGACTGTGCAGCATCCCCCTCTTTTCACGCTTCTTCCAGTTCTTCCGGTACTTCTTCCGTCCTTACTCTCCGTCTCCGGGCGTAGAGCAGCCAGTAAAGGACGGCACACCCGATGGCGCCCAAGCCTACCGCGGAATAAATCCCCTGGAAGCCCAAGGATTCCTTGAAGGCACCCAGGATATAGGGCCCTACCCCCAGCCCCAGGTCCAGCATCACGAAATAGGTGGAGACCGCTACTCCGATCCGGACTTCTTCCACCAGCTTCACACAGATGGCCTGGCCATTGGACATGAAGGTCCCGTAGCCCAGGCCTACGAATATCCCGGCCAGCAGCATCTCCCAGCTCCGGGTAGTGAAGGAAAGCACCAAAAGGCCGATGGCCAAGCAGGCATAGGTGGGATACATGACGAAATCTTCCCCTTTCCGGTCGAACATCACGCCGGCAATGGGACGGGCCACCGTAATGGACAGGGCGTAGACCACAAAGAACAGAGTCCCCGCCGTCATCAGGTGCAGTTCTGCCGCATAGGTGGCCAAAAAGCTCAGCACGCTGGAATAGCATACCGCCACGAAAAAGCCTACCAAAGAGATTCCCATCACCCGAGGTTCCAGGAAATTGGCCAGAGACAGCTGTTTGAGAGCGGCCCGATGTTCTTCCGTCAGCTGGATCTCATCCACCTTCATGACAAAGGCAGCTCCCAGGCAGATTAGCACCATCCCGATGGAGAACAGGATGATCACCCGGAAGGGGAACATCTGCTGCATGATCATGCCGATGAAAGGGCCGATGGCTGCAGCCAGGCTCATGCTCAGGGCATAATAATTGATGCCTTCTCCCCGCCGTTCCGCCGGGATCATGGCGGATACGATGGTGCTGGTGGCGGTGGAAGCAATGCCGTAGCCCACCCCGCTCAGGAACCGGACGATGTACATGGTGGCCAGGGAATCGATGAGGAAATACATGCAGGTGGTTGCCAGGTAAAACAGGATCCCGGCATAGAGCATCTTCTTCCGGCCGTACAGCTCTACCGAACGGCCGGCGAACAGCCGGGCCACCAAGGTCCCCAGCACGAAGATCCCAGCGGCCAGGCCGGCCTCACTGACGGTGGCATGGAGGGAATGGATGGCTTCCGAAGCGATGATCACCATCAGCATGTAATAAATGATGTAAATCAGGAAATTGACCAGGGTATCCAGGACGAATCCTCTGGTCCAGAGACGGGGTTTTGCAGTCATGGACAATCAGCGACCTTTCTTTAGCAGGATAACGGTTTTCACTCTGATTCTGATTATACGTGGCCACCGGCTCTTTTTGTAGCGGATAAAAAAGATGGGTGTGATCGCAAAAAACGATCACACCTACATCCATCGCATCATTCGATGACTTTTTCTTTTTTCTGCTGGAAGCTGGCCATCACCTGTTCCACATAGGCCTGGATCAGGGGAAGCTTGGGGTTTTTCTTCCGGTAGATCAGATACCCTTCCGCCTGGAGAGGGACCTGGAGCTCGTGCCAGCCGTTGTGGTGTCCCAAGGTCTTCAGCATCCGCTCCGGCAACAGAGCCCCCGCCTCGTTTTCCTGGCAATAGTGGATCATGGCATAGGGGGTGGAGAGTCGGGCAGAGATCAGCGGTTCCATGGGGGTGCTGGCAAAATACTGCTGGTAGATCTGGTTCATGAAATAACTGGTGGGATACAGCACCAAAGGGTGGCTGAGGATCTCTTCCCGGGTGAGCGGGCGTTCTCCTACCGGCAGCAGCGGCGCATAGTACACCAGGTTATCCTGGCAGAAATGGACCACTGCAAAAGCTTCGGCCTTCTCCCGCCGGGGCAGGCTTTCTTGGACGAAATATGTGGACACTACGTCCAGCCGGCCTTCCGTCAGGGCCTGATGGATCTGGTAGGTGGCCAGGTCGAACACATTGAACCGGAGATTGGGCTTGGTGTGCCGGAAATAGGCGATGTGCCGGTTCATATGGATATCCCCCAGGGACCGGAGGATCCCCACATTTAATTCCACCGGCTGGGATTCCGCTGCTGACCGGGTCTCATAGACGATTTTCCGCAGCCCGTCCATCCAGGCTGTGATCCGGGTCAGGAACGCCTCCCCTTCCTCTGTCAGCTGGCTGCCCCTTTTGGACCGCTGGATCAGGGTGATCCCCAGGGTGGTCTCCAGGTGTTTGATCTGGGCACTGAAGGCCGACTGGGTGATATGGGCCTCCTGGGCCGCCCGGGCAAAGTTCCCTACCCGTCCGTATATAATGAAGCATTCCAGTTGTGAAATGGTCGGTAAATCTCCTGACATGGCAGTCTCTCCGTGGATGATAAAAAGTTTGGTTTCAAATCATGGAACTCTTACAAGATGGTTCTTATTCTACCCTGCTCCCTCCCTCTTGGCAAGAGAGTCCCGCCGGTCATGGCCTTTTTGTGCCGCTACCAGTTCATCCCCTGCTCGGAGCACCGTATCCCCGGAAGGGATGAGGATTTTCTCTCCCCGGCGGATCAGGAGGATCAGCTCATCGTGGAGGGAAAGGTCCGCCAACTTCTGACCGGTCCACTCATCTCGGGGAGAAAGACGCACCTGGTAAAAACCGCTGCTTTCTGCACTGCCTCCTTCCAGTCCGCACAGGATGATCTCATCTCCCTCTTGGAGCACCGTATCCCCTTTGGGCAGGATTTCCTGCCCTTGACGGATGACGGCAGCCGCCAAAGAACCTGGGGGCATGGTAATGGCGGCCAAGGACTTCCCTTCCCAAGGATGATCTTCCCGGAGGATGCATCGGACGAACTGCACGGGCATTTCCCGGGTGTAATCGTTGAAGGTGGCCATTACGTCTTCCGTATCGTCGATCATGTCCAGCTTCCTGGCAGCTGGCGGGATCAGCGTCCCCTGGACCAGGATGGAAAACAGGACGATGAAGAATACCATGTGGTACAGATCATAGGAAAGTTGCGCCCCGCCGCTGATGGCCAAGATGGCAAAAGCGATGGAAGCCGCTCCCCGCATGCCCGCAAAAGAAACGAAACCGATCTGGTTCAAAGGACAGCGGAGAGGCCCCAGCACCAGCGCCACCGCAGCTGGTCTTGCCACAAAAGTCAGGAAGAGCGCCGTCCCCAAAGCAGGCAGGGCCACCGCCGGGAGCCGGGAAGGAAAGGCCAGGAGTCCCAGCAGGAAGAACAGCAGCATCTGCATCAGGCCGGTCAGATTGTCGAAGAAACGGATGCAGGCCCCTTTCCCAGGGATCCGGCTGTTGCCGATGAGGATCCCGGCCATGTAGACGGAAAGATAGCCGTTCCCGGCAAGGCCATTGGAAAGAGCATAGGTAAGCAGGCCTGTGCCCAGGAGCAGGGCGTCTGTCAGGGTCTCTTCTTCCAGATGGAGTCTCAGCAGGAGCTTTTTCACTGCCCAGGCCGCTCCCACCCCCATGGCCAGCCCTATCAGCACCTGGAGTGCCAGCATCCGGACCATGGCCCAAGGCCCCAGGTCCGCTCCCTGCATCAGGGCCAGTACCACCACGGTGGCCATATAGGAAAAGGGGTCGTTGGAGCCGCTTTCCAGTTCCAGCAGGGAAGCAGTCCCGTATTTCAGGTTCATCTTCTGGGAACGGAGGATGGAGAACACAGAAGCCGCGTCCGTAGAACAGATGACGCTGCCCAGGAGCATCCCCTCCAAAAGCGGCAGGCCCAGGATCTTCACCCCAAAAAGGCCCACCAGGGCTGCCGTCATGAGGGTCCCCGCGCAGGAAAGGAAAAGGGATTCCTTCAGCACCGGTCGGGCCGCTTTCAGATTGGTCCCCAGGCCCCCATAGAACATGATCAGCACCAAGGCCGCACTGCAGAGATTCCCCGCATGGACGTAGTTGTCAAAAGGAATCTTCAAGAGCCCATCCGACCCAAAGAGCATCCCCAGCAGGATGAAAAGGAACAGGCCGGGCACACCGGTCCGGCCGAATATTTTGTCAAACAGGGCACAGGAGATCAGCACGATCCCTGTGAGCAGAATCAGATGTTCCATAGAAACCTCCTTGGGTAGCGGCAGTGCCCGCAGGGGTGCCAACAGGATATTTTGTCTATTATACCAGATTTTTCCTTTTCCTGCAGGGAGCCTCTTCTGTGGGTGTGGGGCAATAAGTCCTTGGTGGAACCCACATCACGATATGGTCTTCCAAAAATATTGCAGACAAGCTGACATCCGATTTCTGAAAGGCCCAAAGGGCCGGTCTGGCGTCTTTTTCACAAGCTCTTTAAAACAGCCTTCCCTGCCTGTCCCTCCAGCTTTCCTGATGAGCTTGGCGGAGCTGATCTCCGGGCTGGAGATGGCCGATGAGGAGCGGGGAGCGGGAATCGTGGCGCTGGCGGTTCTGCAGCACTGCTTCCCGGCTGGTGTTGGCGTAACAGTACCGGCACAGGTGGGCGCAGGTATCATAGGCGCCGATATCACAGGTGATGTGGCAGCTGCATGCTTTCCGGGCTCCCCGCTGTTTTGGGGCCCGGATTCCTTCGCCCAACGCCTTTTCCAGGATCCCCAAGGTCATGCACCCTCCGCAGTCGGCTCCGTAGGGAGCCAGTTCGCTGCCCTCTCCGCAGGGCCGCAGGACCATGCCGTTGGCCCGGGCCGTCTGGATCATGTATTGTCCAAGGGCCAGCCGGTCTTCCCGGCCCACTGGGAGGACTTCCGGGAAGTTCCTGGTCATTTTGGGGTATAGGTCGATGAAGCTGATGACGCAGGCGTGGGTGTATCCGGCCAGGGCTTCGGCCATTTTGGCAAAGGCCCGGCGGTGGAAATCCAGGGTGTACTTGTCAGAAAGGAAAATGGGATCATACCGCCATCCCACCCGGTCCGCACCCACCTGGTCCGACAGCTGCCGGAAAGATTCCAGTACCCGTTCCACAGGCGGCACCCCCGGTTCTATGTCCCGGCCGTAAGGGGTGATGGTGACGAACCAGTACTGGCCGTAAGGTTCCAGGGCATCCAGATGAGGCAAGAGGGGCGCCGGGTCCTTGGTGCAGAACCCGATCAGGTCCACCACATCCGGAGAAAGCCGGTACCGAGTCACCTGTTCCGGCCGGTAAGGATTCCGGACCAGCACGAACCCCTCCCGGAGCCGGTTCAGGAACCAGGGTGTATAAAAAGCAGGGATATCCGTCCGCATGCCGGTGTTGATGATCATATGAGGTCCTCCTTGGGTAAGACGTCAGACCGGCCCTGACGGGCCTATCAGAAGTCAGACGTCAGATTGACCCGCGATAAACAGATCGTTCCTGGTGCTTAACCGTACAAATCTGAATTCTGACGTCTCAAGGCCCCCTTGGGGGCCGTTCCTGACTTCTTCTCTACCTCCCCGCCAGCGCCGACTTTAAGATATACTTCCGGCACTGCAGATATACTACCGCCAGCACAGCGGTGGCGATGATCCAGCTGATGGGATAGGCCAGGATCAGGGTCAAGTAGTCCCGATGGGCCGCAAACACGGTGTAGATCCACACCAGCCGCACCCCGCAGATCCCCACCAGGGCCACGATGGCCGGAGGCAGGGAATAGCCGTAGCCCCGGAGCGCCCCGGAGAGGATATCCATGGCTCCGTTGAGATACAGCATATCCGCCACCCACCAGAGGCGCAGCACTCCCAGCTGGATGACTTCCGGATCCGGATTGAAGAATCCGATCACATGCTTCCCGAAAAACAGGATGGGAGCGGTAATGCACAAAAGGAACAGTCCTTCCACCCAGAAGGCCGCCTTGGTGGTGGCGAAACACCGGCTCAGCTTCCGGGCCCCGTAGTTCTGCCCCACAAAGGTGGTGGTCGCCTGGCTGAAGCCGTTCACGAAGCAGTAGATGTTGAATTCGATGATCACGGAAGCCGCCGCTGCAGCCATGGCCGCCGTCCCCAGGCTGTTGATGGAAGACTGGATCACCACATTGCTCATGGCAAAGACCATGCCCTGGATCCCGGCCGGCAGCCCGATATGGAGGATCTTCCGCAGTTCGGTGCCGTTCAGGCGCATTTTATGCCGCTGGAGCCGGATGGGCTGGGGCGTCCTGCACAAAAGGACGAACAGGATCCCCGCATTCACCGCAAAAGACAGCACCGTGGCACTGACCACCCCGGTAAGTCCCCAGCCGAAGACTTCCACGGACAAGAGGTCCAGAGAGATGTTCAGTACATTGGCGGCCACCAGGCTGTAGAGCGGTGTCTTCCCATCCCCGCAGCTGCGGAAGATGGCCGCTTCGAAGTTGTACAGGGTCAAAAAGGGCATGCCCAACAGGAAAATCCGCAGATACGTGGAAGCCAGGTCATAGACATCCGCCGGCACATCCAGGATCATCAGGGCCGGATGGGCGATCAGTTCCCCCACCGCCGTAAGCAGCACCCCCAGGCCCAGGGCCATCCCGATGGCCGTCTGGACCGTTTCTTCCACTTTGTCCTGTTTCCCCGCTCCCAGATACTGGGCAATGGTCACGTTGGCCCCCAGGGAAATCCCAATCAAAAGAGTCACCAAAAGCCCGATCACCGGCATGTTGTTCCCCACGGCAGCCATGGCATTCTTTCCCACAAAATGCCCCAGGATGAACACATCTGCGCTGTTGAACAGCTGTTCGAAAAGTCCCATGAGCCCGATGGGCATGGCAAAGAAGAACAGCTTATCGGCAATGGAACCATGGAGCATATCCATGCCGCGGTATTTGGGTTGTGTCTGTGTGTTTGTCATAGTCCCTTCCTTTCCTGTTGCAGCGATCCTGCCTGCTTTCTTTCCCAGTCCTGCCAAGATCAGCGCCGGGCTTCTGCCCATTCCCTGATCCGCTTCCTTACGTCTTCCAGGTTCAGCACCCCTAAGGCGAATCCCTTTTTCACCAGCTGTTCCGGCAGGTATTCATCATATTTATCAAAGAGCGGCACCTCGTGGGGGTAAACCAGCTCCAACGGGTCGATTTTCTTTTCGATTTCCTCTTCCACCACCTGGAAAAAGGTCTCTTCGTCCGCTTCCATGGTGAACTGCATGAAAAATGGCCGAAACGGGTCCAGCTTTTTCAGCCCCAGTTTCTGGGCACATTTCAGGTTCAAGAACCGTTCCAGGGCTAAAAAACCGTAACTCCCCAGCCAGGGCAGGAGGCACCACATCTTTCCCCCCAGCTGGATCAGGGGCTTTTCCGCTGCCCCCGAAGCCTTGGCAGTGAACCGGGCCTGCTGGAGCCGAGCCACCGCGTTTTTCATCAGATAGGGATAGCTCCGATCTTCCTGGAGCACCTGGCGCATCCGTTCCAGCACTTTGGTATGGATGTCTCCGGGACATTCCCCGAAATACGCCGGCACCTTGCCCTTCACCAGTTCGCAGTAGATCACATGGCGCTTCCGATCCACTTCCAGCACCCGCCACACATGGCCGGCCAGAGCGATCTTTTCTCCCGGAGGGGGCGGGGCCACCACGGTGCCCAGTTCCTGGGAATCGCAGCGGACGGTGAATTCCTCGTTTTCCTGGAACACCCCGTAGAATTTGAAGGAACTGATCACCCGTTCCCCGGCCAGGCCCACGATCAGGCCCCCCTGTTCCGTTTTTTCGATATGGTCTTCAGCGATCAGATACTGGAGCAGGATTTTGTAATCCTCCTGGCTGATCCGGTGGAAATAGCTGAGCCGGAGTACCCGGTCTGCCAGGGCCGCCGGGGACATTTCCCCATTGCTGGCCAGGACGCTCATGGTCTGGTGGTACAAGAGACTGTAAGGCAGCCGGTCCAGCCGGGGCGGTTCCACCCATTTTTCCTCCAGGTACAGCTGGATCAGGGCGATCCCTTGGAGCAGCTTCCAAGGGATGGTAGCAGGCAGCATGGCCCGGATCTCCGGCTCATCTTCCCGGATCACGAACCACATTTCGGGAGGCAGGTCCCTCCGGCCTGTCCGGCCCATCCGCTGGAGGAAAGAAGATACCGTCCAAGGGGCGTCGATCTGGAAGGCCCGCTCCAGCCGGCCGATGTCGATGCCCAGTTCCAGGGTGGAAGTGGTGACCGTGGTCAGGTTCCGGCTTTCGTCCTTCATCAGTTCTTCCGCCGTCTCCCGGTAGGAAGCGGAGAGATTCCCGTGGTGGATCAAAAATCGGTCCGGTTCGTGGTTCAGTTCGCAGTACTGGCGTAGGCTGGTGGTGACCCCTTCACATTCTTCCCGGGAATTGACGAACACCAAGCACTTTTTCCCCCGGGTGTGCTCGAAGATGTACCCCAGCCCCGGGTCAGCCTGGGCCGGTGCCTGGTCGGTCTTCACGTCCAGGGCGGGCAGTGCCTGGAGATCCGTCCGGTCCTCCCCGGCCTGGGCGTCTTTCACGTAAAAATGTTCCATGGAAAGCCGCCATTTGGTCCCCGGGGCCTTCACCTGGGGAATCAAGGTCTTCCGTCCCGTGCCCAGGCTCAGGAATTCCCCCACTTTTTCCGGCTCCCCCAGGGTGGCCGAAAGACCGATCCGCCGGGGATTCACCCCTGCCAGCCGGGACAGCCGCTGGATCAGGCACAGGGTCTGACCGCCCCGGTCCCCCCGGAGCAGGGAATGGACTTCATCGATGACCACGAACCGCAGGTCCCCGAAGAGCCGGGGAATGGCCATGTGCTTATGGAGCAGCAGGGCTTCCAAGGATTCGGGCGTGATCTGGAGGATCCCGGAAGGGTGCTTCATCAGCCTGGCCTTGTGGGACTGGGACACGTCCCCGTGCCAGTGCCATACCGGGATTCCCCCTTCTTCACAGAGCGGCTGGAGCCGGAGGAACTGGTCGTTGATGAGCGCCTTCAGGGGACCGATGTAGATGCATCCCACACTTTTCGGCGGGTCCTGGGCGAACAGGGATAGGATGGGAAAGAAGGCGGCTTCTGTCTTCCCAGAAGCCGTAGAAGCCGTCAGCAGCAGATTCTCATCCGTATTCAGGATCACATCCCCTGCCGCTACCTGGATGGGCCGCAGCTCCGACCAGCCCTGGCTGTAGATGAAATCCTGGACAAAAGGTGCATACCGGTCAAAGATATTCATGGCAATCCTTTCTTATACGGTGAATTCCGCAAATTCCGGAGCCGTTTCCTCCCCTTCCACGGCATTTTTCGCATATTGGAAGCTGTCCGAATGGAGCAGTCCTTCCACCGTCAGTTCCGGATGCTGGTAGAGGATGTCCAGCACCTCGATGAAATCCCGGATCACTTCCCGGGGGGTAATGTGGGAATCCGCCCCGATCCGCTGGAATTCAATCCGGATGAAAGCCACCAGGTCTTCCTGGGTCACTTTCGGATCATATCCGTAGAGCACCCCATGGATCTCCGCCAGTTTTTCCACCAATACCAGCATTTCGTCGCTGGTGAGAGGCTGGAGCCGGATCACGGGAGCCAAAAGGTCCTTGTGTTCCCCGCCAAAATGGCCTTCCGCCAGCCGGGACCGGAGAGCCTCATAGCTGTAGACCCCCCGCCGAGGGTCTTCCATGCACTGGGGCGTGCCCCCCATGATGATGCCCAAGTAGTGGGCCTTCCCCTGGAGGGTGTCGTTGTACATGGTCAGGATCTTTTCGTAGTTGTACTGTCGGGTAATGGCATGGGGAATCTTATAGATGTTCACCAGCTCGTCGATGCAAACCAAAAGACCGGCATACCCTGCCTGTTTCAGGAACAGGGCGAAGATCTTCAGGTATTCGTACCAGTCCTCATCGGAGATGATGATGTTCACCCCCAGCTCCTGCCGGGCTTCGGTCTTGGTGTGGAATTCTCCCCGGAACCACTGGATCACTTTGGCCTTGGTGGCTTCGTCTCCCTGGCGGTAAGACCGGTAGTACAAGGTCAGCAGCCGGGCAAAATCGAACCCGTGGACCATTTCATTGAGCGCTTGGATCACCTGGCCAATCTTCTGTTCCACCAGTCCGTCCAGCCGGCCGTCATTCAGGGCCAGCCCGGTCTCCGTCATCACCTGCTGCTGGATTTCACTGATCCACCGGTCCAGGATGAGAGGCAGGGCACCCCCTTCGGGCCGGGTCTTGGTGGCCATGTTCCGGACCAGTTCCCGATAGGTAGCCAGCCCCTGGCCCTTGGTGCCCTGGAGCCGCCGTTCCGGAGAAAGGTCCGCATCCACCACCACGAATCCCCTTTCCATCACATAGTTCCGGAGGGTCTGGAGCAGGAAGCTTTTCCCGCTGCCGTACCGGCCCACGATGAACCGGAAAGACGCACCCCCATCGGCGATCACCTCTACATCGTGGAGCAGGGCGTCGATTTCATTTTTCCGTCCCACGGTGATGTAGGGCAGCCCGATCCGGGGCACTACGCCTCCCTTCAGGGAGCTGATCAGGGTTCGGGCAATCCGTTTGGGTATCTTCAAGGTCATGGTGCAATCGTTCCTTTCAAATCTTCCAGATAATCTTCTATGACAGAGGGCGGGTCCCCGGCTTCCAGGACCGTATCCCCGAATGCTTCATAACATTTTTCATTGATGCCATCCACCAGGAGGGAAGGCATCAGTCCTTGGGCCGCCGCCCAGGAGGTATCTTTCCCATAGAGCAGGTCTTTGAGATAGCGGTATTCGTCTTCTGTCAGGTTCCAAGGCCGATCCGTCCGTGCCCCATCCGGAGCTTTTGGGGCGGAAGCCGGGGCCGTTGCGGAAGCCGGGGCCGTTCCTGCCAGGGCGGAAGATTGGTCCATAGGAGCCGTTCTTGAGGCCGCAGCACCCGGAGCAACAGTTTGGAGTCCTGGGTATCCCTTATCCTGCTCCGGAGCCTCCAGCTGGCCCGTCAGAGAAGGCAGGATCTCCTCCCGCCGTTCTTCTTCGGTCATGAGTCTTTCCCGGGTCACCGCCGCATCCCGGCGGATTTTATCCAGCTGGTCCAAGTGGAACACCACTTTCCGTTTTTCTGCTTCCTCTTGTTCCTTTTGGTCCTCTTCCACCGCCTGGCGGACCAGTTTGGTGAGCCATTTGTAGGAAAGGGGCTGCTGGAGGGGCGGAGAAAAATCCAATGCTTCCCGCAGCAGGCCATCCAAGGTCTTCATCAGCTTCCCCAGCTTCCGGAGCTGTTGGGAGGCATATTCATAATGGCGGAGGGTCCAGACACCCTTCCGGTCTTGATAAATGCAGATGGGGTCCACTTGCACCTTGAATTCCCGTCCATCTTCTTTCTGCAGGAACACCGCATTGGCAAAAAGTTCCAGCCAGTCATAGGTAGGACCGCCCACATGTTCCCGCAGGAACGGTTTCTTCCGGTGGGATTCCCAGTATGCCTGGATCATCCGGTAGATCCGGCCCAAAAGGCGTACAGCCGCCTCCGGCTGCTCCTTATACAGCTTGGACCGGCTGATATGGTAGGTAGAGAAAAGATCCAAGGCATCGAACAGGTCCTGATCTAGCGCCTTTTTGTAGTCCTCCAGCACCAGATAAGCTTGGTCCTGCCGGGTCCGTTTGGTTTCCGGCAGCAGTTTCGGATCCAGCTGGTAATACAGCACATAATCCCGGAGCCACTGGTGGAGATAGGGAAGGATCCGGTCATCCAGCAGGCCGTAGTTTTCCTCGAACGCTTTCAGTTTCTCATACCCATCCTGGGGATTTTCCACCCCGATCTGGTTCAGCAGTTCGTATATATAAACGAAGGCATAAGTCAGGGAAGTCCGTTCCAGCTCTTGGTGCCGCAGCCGGGTCCGCCAGCCGAAATACCCCCGGAGTTCTTTATCGGTGAGCACCCGATAGGTGGGATAATAATGGAGCACCGGCAGATCGTACACGGTATCATCTTCATAGGATGCCAGGGCTTTCCCCTGACGGACGAACAGCTCCGGAGTGGTTTCATACTGGGAAGCCGGATCCTGCTGCATGGCCCGGAGCTCCTGGAGCGGAGCCGGCAGAGGGGCCGCCGGAGTGCGGGGCTTGATGGGTTCGGAAGCATACAGTTTCTGGAGCAGCCGGAAGGTCTCTTCCTTCTCGGCCGGTGTCTTCTTCACAAATTCCATGCCCCTCGTCCTCCTTTCCCCCAACTGCCCCCGGAACCACCCAAAAGCAAACATTTTTTCACCATTCTTCATTATAACCTGGAAGAAAGGGGAAAACAAGAGGGGCTGCTGCAAGCGCAACAGCCCCCTTTCGTCCCTCGCTCCCTCACGCCATACACGTTGTACAGTTCTTAGACTGTGGGAACAGCAGCTTCCACAGACACCCTTCCAGGACCACTCCTTCTTTGGGGTCCGTCCCGGCTTTGATCGTGGTGTCGATCACGTAGCTGACAAAATCCGCCGCTTCCTGGACGCACCGGTTCAGATCTTTGCCGTTCAGCACATATCCCAGCAGGGTGCTGGTGAACACATCTCCCGTGCCGCAGGTGGCAAAGGGCAGCTTCTTCACTTCATAGGCTTCCGGGAACAGCTGGTTGGCTTCATAGCTGACGATCTTCAGATGGTCCTCATCGCAGGGCACACTGGTGATCACCACCTGTTTGGGTCCCAGGGCCAGCAGCTTGTCGCAGAGGGCTTCCAGCTCGTCGTCAGTAGGTGCCCCGGCTTTGCAGGGGGTATCCGTCAGCAGACAGGCTTCCGTATAGTTGGGGGTGATCAGGGCGGCATGGGCCACCAGTTTCTTCATGGCTTCCACCATGGCACCATCGAACACCGGGTACAGCTTTCCGTCGTCCCCCATGGCCGGGTCCACCACCGCAATCCGATCTTCCCCGGCAAATTCCTCAATGGCGGCAATCACCTGTTCCACCTGGTCCGGGCCCGCCAGGAAACCGCTGTAGACCGCATCAAAAGAAAGCCCCAGTTCCTTCCACTGGTCCCGATACCCAGCCATCAGGTCCGTCAGATCCCGGGAAACGAATTTCCCGTAGGTCAGGTTGTTGCTGTACAGGGCCGTAGGGAACGGGCAGACCTGGTGCCCCATGGCGGACAGCACAGGTATGGCCGCCGTCAAGGAACAGCGCCCAAAAGAACAAAGGTCATGGATGGCCAATACACGTTTGATTTTCATGGAAATACCACCTTTCAGATGCAGAAAATTGGACACGGGCAAATGGTCAGCATTACTTGTATTGTACCCCATATGGGCCAGAGATGCTAGGGGAAGTGCTGCACACGCAACACTCTTTGAACGCATATTCTCCCTTGGCTGGTCACTGCTCTCCCAATCGTTGTAATGACAACGGATTTTCCCGCTTATCCACGGTATACTTGAACCATAGAAAAACAGTCTGCTGCCAAAGGAGAGGTTTCACATGGGAAAGAAAATTACGGATAAAGTCACCTGGGTTGGGAAAATCGACTGGGAACTGACAGAGTTCCATGGCCATGAATACTCCACGGAAAAAGGGTCCTCCTATAATTCCTATCTAATCCGGGGGGATCAGAAAACGGTGCTGATGGACACGGTCTGGAAGCCCTTTGATGAGGAATTCGTGGCCAACCTGAAACAGGAGATCGACCTGAAGGCCATTGATTATATCGTGATGAACCACAATGAAAACGACCACAGCGGTGCCCTGCCGGCTCTCATGCGGGAAATCCCCGATACCCCCATCTACTGCACCCAAAAAGGGGAAGCCATCCTCCGGGGTCTGTACCACCAGGACTGGAACTTCGTCACTGTGAAGACCGGGGACACCCTGGACCTGGGGGGCAGCCAGCTGGTGTTCATCGAAACCCCCATGCTCCACTGGCCGGACACCATGTTCACCTATATGACCGGAGAGAACATCCTGTTCAGCAACGACGGCTTCGGCCAGCATTACGCCAGCGAAACCCTGTTCAATGATGCGGTGGACAAAGCTGAACTGTACCGGGAAGCCATGAAGTATTACGCCAACATCCTGAACCTGTACAGCCCCATGGTCACCCGGAAGATTGCCGAAATCCTCAAGATGGGTGTACCGGTGAGCATGATCTGTCCCAGCCACGGGGTGATCTGGCGGGATGATCCGCTGCAGATCGTCAAAGCCTATCAGGAATGGGCCCAGAATTACCAAGAAAACCAGGTGACCCTGATTTACGACACCATGTGGAATTCCACCCGGCGGATGGCGGAATGCATCGCCGAAGGCTTGATGCAGGCGGACCCCACCCTGACGGTGAAGATCTACAACTCTGCGGTGGATGACAAAAACGACATCGTGACGGAAGTGTTCAAATCCAAAGCCATCCTGGTGGGCTCCCCCACCATCAACTACGGGTTCCTGTATTCCATCGGAGGCATCATGGAGATGATCCGGGGCCTGAAGTTCAAGAATAAAAAAGCCGCCGCCTTCGGCAGCTACGGCTGGAGCGGGGAAGCCGTAAAACAGATCACGGAGCTCCTCAGCGGGGCCGGGTTCCAGGTGGTCAACGAAGGGCTCCGGTGCCAGTGGGCCCCGGACCAGGCCAGCCAGGAACTATGCCGAAAGTATGGGAAAGAATTTGCAGAAGCGTTGAAGTGAGAAAAGAGGGTGCTGCCCACAGCGTGCAGCACCCCCTTTTCTGTCCGCGGGGTTTGCTTTATAATTATAATTATAAGTAAAGTATGTATAAGGAGGCTTTCGCCGTGAATCTATCAAGGTTCCAAAAAGGCAAACTGGCCGGCTTCCTGGCCCTATCTGTGTTCTTGCTGGGGGCTGCAGGAGGTGCCCTGGTCTGGGCCTTCCTCAAGATCCTGGGAATGGGCATGGGATTTTTCTGGGAAACCCTTCCCCAGCACCTGGGAGCGGGTTCCTGGTACATCCCGTTCCTGTGTCTTACCGGCGGGCTGGCCATGGGTCTGTTCCAGCAAAAATTTGGGATCCTCCCGGACACCATGGCCGAAGTCATCGCCAAAGTGAAACGGGACGGCACCTACGATTATCACCGGCTGCCCGCCATTTTCACCGCCGTGCTGCTGCCTCTTTTTGCCGGAGGTTCATTGGGCCCGGAAGCCGGGCTGACAGGGATCATCACCTCCCTGTGTTTCGCTGTAAGGGATCGGATCCGCCAAATCGTCTTCCAGGTCCGTGCGCTTGTGCAGCTGGGCAGCCAGCCTGGCCTCGCTGTATTTTTTGCCCCCTCCCCTGCAGGTCCTCCTGCCGGAACCCCTCCCCCGATTTTCCCTGATCCGAAACAGCAGCACCGGGTGAAGGTCCTTATCTATATGGCTGGGGTCCTGGGCGGTGTGCTGGCCCTTCTTCTGCTGCATTCTGCCGCCAGGCCAGGCCATGGACTGCCCCAGCTGATGTGGCGCCGTTGGGCGGGCCTGGCGGAATGGAAGTGGATGCCCCTTTTTGCGGCCGGCGGTATCCTCTTGGGAAAATTGTATCAACTGTTTGCCAAAGGCGCCAATGCCCTGGCCCATCCCCTGGCCAGGAACCGGATACTGTCCTGTCTCACGGCCGGGACCTTTGTCTCCCTGCTGGGGCTCTGGAACCTGGATAACCTGTTCAGCGGCGGGGGCCGTCTGCTTCCCCTGACTGCCGCCTGGCAGCAGCTGCCGGTAACCCTGCTCTTTCTCACCGCCGTCACCAAGCTGCTGACAACGGCCCTGTGCCTGGCCTTCGGCTGGAAAGGGGGCAGCATCTTCCCCATTGTGTACAGCGCCGTGTCCCTGGGGTATGGGCTGGCAGCCGTTACCGGAGCCGGAGCCCTTTTCGCTGCCACCGCCACCACCGCTGCGGCCTGCGGATACCTGTCCAGGCGTCCCCTGCTCTCCGCCGCTATCATGCTCCTGTGCTTCCCAATCCGCACCCTAGTCCCCATGCTCACCGCCGCTGCCGCCGGGGCGTGGGTGGGGAGAAGGCAGTGCAGAGTGAAGAGGGCAGAGTGAAGAACGGGATTCGTCCAGCGTCGGACGTTCAGCGTTTGTCAAGGGACCGTTGATACGAGGGGCGCGCAACCAATCCACAGCTCCATTCTAATCGTACCGTAATTCACTATAAAAGAGAATATCTGGTACAACTCTATTATACGAGAGGCGCGCCCCAGGCACGCCCTTCCCGGCCTCCCGTGAGGGTATACTCCGTCTTTTTCGTTGTAAAAACAACATACCAGTTTCCTGTTCCATGCTATATTGTTTCCAGAAAGACGAAGAACGTAACATCACCTGGGATAACAGGAATGAACAGAAGGAGAATCGGTATGAAAAATCTGGAATGGAACGATAAAATCAGCAGCTTTAAAAGAGTCGACGTGCGGGGCATTGCGGGGAATTTCCTGGAAGGCCTGAAAAAACAGGCGGCCAAGCTCCCAGTGGGCCAGGGACTGGAAGTGATCCAGACCTTTGAACCCATCCCCCTCTATGAAGTGATGGAAATACTGGGCTATGAACATATCACCGAGAAAAAGGCCGACAACGAATACCACGCCTATTTCTACCGGACCGAAAATAAAGGGAACACGGAAGAAGCCCCGGAACGGCCGGCGGTGATCACCAATTATCCCATGATCGACGAAAAACTGGGCGAACTGGCAGTGGAATTTTGGGATATGACCTGGAAAAGCGAAAAACGCTACCTGGATTACAACATCCGGCTGTTGCTTTCCCTGGCCAATGCGGTAGGTGCCGGGCGGATGCGCCAGGCCATGCGGGAACTGCTGAAGGCCTATGCCAATGGCCTGGATTCCCGTGCCCTGGACGATGTGTTCGAACAGCTGGCCTGGAACATGGGCATCGGCTTCTTCAGCTCCGAAATCGCCCCCTCCCCCCTGTTCCACGCCTACAAGCTGATTAAACAGATGGAAAAACAGGGCAAAGAAAGAGCCGAGATCAACCAACTGCTGAAGGAACATTTTTCCGACAGAAAAGGCGGGTGCATGTAAGAAAGGTGCTGTTGCATACGCAACAGCCTTGTCAACGGTCAGCTGTCAACGGTCAACGGCCTATGGAAGGAACCCGGGCTCCGGGTTCCTTTTATTATTTTCTCTTCCTCCTGCAGGGTATATAATGAAAGCATATCCATTTGAAATTTTTCTGCTCTGAAGGAGGGATTTCCATGCATTTTGGAAAACGACCGACAGTCTTTGCTGTTTTGCTTCTTTCTCTTTGTTTTCTGGGCTTTGGCCACCGTACCGTTGCCATGGATTTTACGGAACGGAACGGGAATCTGGTGACCCAAAACGGGGAATCCATCCGGGTTGCCCGGACCTATGCGGGAAAAGTGGCGGTGCAGCTCCAGCACGTGCCTTCCTCCAACCGGTGGTACCTGCGGCTCCAGGATCTCAAACGGGCGGCGGACAGCCAGTTCGGCCCCATTGCCCTGGTGAACGGTTCCCGAACCCTGCCCCTCCAGCCCCAGTCCGATTCCACCGGCCGCACCTACCCTGCCGCCGTCCCCGGTCTAGACCGGTGGTACCTGCTGACCCCGGAGGAAGCGGCACAGCTGTCCGTTCCTTCCAAGGACTGGAAACTGGAAGCCGTGAAGAACAACGGAAAGGCCTTTTCAGAAAAGCTTTCCACCCTGCCCCGGCTGATCCAGGGACTCCAGGCTCCCAACCAGAAACTGGCCCCCTACGGTCCCATGTACAGTGTATTCTATCCGGGCATGGCACCGGAAAAAGTCCGGGATGCCTTTCTTCTTTTTCTGAACGACAAGGTATCCTTCCCCTTCGAATACCGGATGGGTGACCATCCTCTGGCCTGTGAACTGTTTAAAACCGAAAGCGGCGGCAACTTTACCGGCAGCACCGGGTATGCCCGTTTTTCTCCCCAGGACGGAGGGACCTGGTTGGATATGGATTTCAGCCAGAGCTGGTATGTGGCCGGCTACACCACCAAATACGGATACGTACCACCACAATCGGGGATTTCCACCAGTCTGGAAAATGATTTTGTGGACCATATTTTCCAGGCAGCCCAGACCACTTATCGGAAGCTGGAACCCCACAATGATTACGGGATCACCCTGAAAGGGACGTTTACCAGCAAATCCCCCACCATCCAGACCGTGGATACGGCCAAACATCCGGAACTGGCTGCCGTCCGGCCCGGTGACCGCCTCACCGCCATCAACGGAGCCAAAGTAAGCCAGCGGAATTACCTGGCCCAGTATCTGCTGGATTATTCCCCTGCCGGCACTCCCCTCACCCTGACCCTGGAACGGGAAAAAGGAAAGCCCTATACGGTACAGGTAAAGCCAGTGGTGGAACAGGCAGCAGACCCCGATGCCGATTACGCATCCCTCCGGGCCCTGGGAGATCAGGATTATCGGCTGACGGACAAGGACAAAGTACCGGAAATGACAAACATCGGCATTTTCTACGCAGAAAAATACGACCCCCTGGCAGGGGCCGGAGATCATATCGATTGTCCTACAGTGATAATGTTAAAAAGCTGAGCTTGTTTTTTCCTGTTCAAAGCCAGCTCTGCCGGCATCCTTTGGCTGTTGGCCGCTGTCAGGCCCGCTGCTTGTGCAGCAGGCTCTCACACCCTTCCTTTACATCCCGGTAGGTGCTGACAAAATCCCCTGTATACCAGGGGTCGGCGATTTCCCGGGGATGATTGGTGAAATCCAGCAGCAGGTGGATCTTCCGGTCCGGGTCTCCCCCGGCGATCCGGCGGATCTCCCGAAGGTTCTCGTCGTCGAACCCAATGAGCAGATCATAGTACCCATAATCCCCCCGGGTCATCTGCCGGGCCTTCCGGGGTGCGTAAGGAATATGGTGGAGATCCAGCTGCTCCTTGGTCCCCCAGTGGGTATCGTTGCCGATTTCCTCCCGGCTGGTGGCCGCCGAAGCGATTTCATATGCCTCCTCAAAATGGTGACGCCGGACCAGCTCCTTCATAACAAATTCCGCCATGGTGGAACGGCAGATGTTGCCATGGCAAATAAAAAGTATCCTGATCATGGACAAAAAACTCCCTTCTATGCCAAAATATGCCGAATTAATGCGGTTTCGCGGGCTTCACCTGTTCACGGAGAAAAGGACATAATTTTGCGAAAAACGGCACAACTTTCCCCGTTGTAGTAGTAAAACGGTAGTAAAATGGACTGTTCTTACTACTGCACTTTTTGTGGGGTGAAATTTTCTCTGTTATTATAGCAATCAGGCAAGAAAAAAGCACCTGGCATTTTTGCTGGGTGCTTTTTTCTTGCGCATAATACAATCATCTTAATCCAATTGGGACACATCTACCATTGGCAAAATTTCCTTCAAAGGACGTCCACTCACTATGAAATTATTCAACAAATCGGCCATGTCTTTAAATTCCTGAGCAGAGTCTTTGTATTTCCCATATATATCTGTAGTAGCGGTAATGCTGCCAGGGCCTTTTAACCCCGTATATATTGCAAACTGAAAATTTTCCAGGGAACAAACGACATCTCCCAACATTTCATTTTCCAGTTCTTCTTTCGTCATGGCCGACTACCTTTCAATTTATCCAGAAACCTTCTGATAAAATTCTTTTTTCCTCTCAAATCATCCGTCACTACATGCCATTCTCCAAATGGCCATGGATCAAAGAATTTATGGGGATCTTGCTTAACTTCTCCTGTACTCTTAGACACTATATATGACTTTGGACCATATACTACCTCTCCTGGTCTAAAAATGGAAAAGGCAAAACTATCTTCTGATTCAGCATATTTATGAAATTTAGTTCCCACATGGTTTTCGGCAATTTTCAAAGCTTCTGCTGCAGTCATACCATTATTAGATTCAGGATAGGGATTGTGAACACCAGGAAGCTGTTTTTTTCTTACTATTTCCTGTTTTTCCTTTATAGAATCGTAAATTAGTCCCAAAGAGGCCTCAAAACTGCCCATAAAGAGATTTTCTGTTGCTTTCCACTTGGCTTTATCTCTATTCCCCCATTCCTCCAAATACCAGCCGACTCGACCTGTCTTTTTCTCTACTTTTGGGAGTCCCCCACCATACCATCGCCCAGAAAATACGAATCCTCGATCGGTTTCATAATAGTTTGTAATTAGGGCACCAGGGCATTCTAATTGGGCAAGCATGTAGGCTGTATCAGCAGTAATGGTCCGCATAGGCCAAAAAAGCCGTTCCATGGACTGCCTTGTCACTACCCATGTATCTTGAATTTTATCCACTTCATCATCATGAAATTTGGGCTGATCTAAAGGCCCAGCAGTTATACATTTTAGTAGACCTTCATACTTGATACCCCAGATAACAGAGGCTTCTGCCAAAGTCATAACGTCGTTGAGCATTTTGCTCACCTCTCAGTTTCACAATTCCAGGTTTTCAATTTCGGGAACAATTTCCGTAAGACTTTTTCCATCAAAAAACGGTTTATTCATCACATCATCTATACTTGTCATGGTTTCCGCCTTATCACCGTACCATACATCAAACTCTTTATGAGAAAATGGGTCTACTCCGCAAGGAATTCCTTTATAGTCAAAAAGAACATGCTTGATCAAAGAATTAATCCGGTATCTTAAATAGGCAGCCGTCGCAGGCAGATAATCCGTTTCCATCGTTAAAAACGGTCTTGTGTACCTTGTAGTTTCGATTTCCAGCTTGTCATCTCTTTTATGTAGAATCAAAACAATTGGCGAGACAACGGAATCATTCAACACACACTTGCCGTCGTCCTTATTAGGTACATTATAGGGAGAAACAGGAGCCTGATAGGCACGACTTTCATAATTCTCGCTTACATGGCATTTCTTTAATTTTTTTACGGAAAGGTTATGTTCTGCAAAGTATTTTTGAATCACCTGATGAACCTGGGGGGTCAAGTCCTTCCACATTGTATCAATGGACAGCCCATGTTTATGACTACGGTTTATCCTCATTTTTACCGCACCTCCATCCTGCTCCTTTACCAACAGTCACTCTTACTTCTTGCTTTATGTTCATTATAACAAATGCCCTATCCAAAAATCCCGACAGAAAAAGGCCCGCAATCTTCTCAAGTCTGCGGGCCTGCTTTTTAGCCCCCGGGGCGGCCGGGATGGGCTCCCCTGCGGGTAGCCCCTACACCGTTGGGGTCATAGGTTCGTGCATCTAGCGGGAACGCCGGGCGTGCGGCCCCTACGGCATTGCAATGACTCATCGGATTTCCTCCGTACCGCTCTGCACTCTTCCCTCTTCCCTCTGCACTAATTGTCACCGTACAAAGCTGACGTCTGCCATCTCAAGGCCCCTCTGGGCCGTGTTTGATTTCTTACCAGGTCCCCTCACGCCTTATTGGGAAACCGGATTACCTTGGGCTGGATCTCGCCCACCTGCTCCAGTTCTTTTCGGACGTTTTCCATCTCCTTCTGCTGCCGGGTCTGGATGAGTTCTACTTCTTTTTGGGCATCGTCGAATTTGATGTGGGTGTACACATTGAGGGTGATGGATATATCGCTGTGGCCCATCAGGTACTGGAGGGTCTTGGCGCTCACTCCGGATAGGGCCATGTTGGTGCAGTAGGTATGCCGGCAGACGTGGGGCGTAATCCTGGGCAGCTGATATTTATAGATGTTGTTGTATTTTCGGACGCTATATTTGAAGTAATGCTCCCAGTGCAGCGCAATCATTGGGTTCCCATTCTTATCATAGTAGAGGAATTTCCCCACTCCATCGATGATAGGTTCCACCTTTGGGGGTCTTCTCCGCTCCAGAATGGTCACAAAGCATCGGTACACCTCATCGGTCATAGGCAGCAGCCTGGCTCCTGCCTTGGTTTTCGTAGAAAGGATGTAATATTTCCCATTCCCTTTCTGAAGCTGCTTGTCCACGTTGATCGTCCTTTTTTCCAGGTCGATATCGTTCACCGTCAATCCGCAAAATTCCGAGATCCGCAGCCCCGTATGGAACAGGATGAAGATCCCTTCATAATATCTCTTGTAGTGTGGGTCGTTTTTAATGAAATCCAGGAAAATCCGCATATCTCTTTTGGAAAGAGCTTCCCTTCTCACACTGTCGTTGATCAAGACCTCTTTCATTTCGAAATTAAAGGGATTTCTCCACAAGATTTCATCATCTACAGCCATTTGGAAGGCGGGCCGCACCACACCCCGGATGCTATGGATGGAACTGTATCCCTTTCCTTCAGACTGCAATTTGACCAACCATAATTTGGCATCGGACATTTTCACCTTCCCAATGGCCTTCCGAGAAAAGGGATCTTTTTTCAAAGCATTGACCACAAATTTGTAATTGGTCAGGGTATTGGGTTTCACACTCTTTTTGAGAAGCAGATAGCGCTGGACCAGTTCCAGAACAGTCATGGAATCGGTGTTGGCATTGGGGCAGATCACCAGGCGGACCTCCAGGCTTTCTTCCATCTCCCGAAGAGACCGGCAGGGCTTTCTTCCTGGGGGCAATGGGTCTGTAGGCTCCAGTTTCCAGCTGTAAAAGAATTTGGGTTTGCCATCCACCAGATATTTAAATTGGTACTTGCCATCAATCCGAACAGACTCTCCCGGCCGTAAGATCCGTCTTTTCTTATCTCTCCGGATCCGGCCAGCCATGCGTTTTTTCATAGTTTTTCCCCTTTCGTTTCTTTTCACATCCTATACATCACTCAGAAGGCAGAATAAGTCAACTTCTATTAAATACACGAGGTCTGGCGAAGGAACTTTTCAAACTCCTCCCGGATGATCAGCACCTTCCGTCCATTCCAGACCAAAAACTCCGCTCCAGGGTGTTCCGCCGCAATCCGCCGCAGCCGCTTTTCCCCAATGTGGAAATACTGTCTGGCCTCCTTCACGGTCAGAGCGTACCTCTGGTTGATGGGGATTTCTTTACTTTCCATAATTTCAAACCTCCTGTTCTGTCTGTTTCTACTGGTAACAGGACAGGAAAGGGGGAAATAAGTACTTTTTCCACGAAAAAAAGCCATGGCAGGAAGCATATCACACTTCCCACCATGGCATACTTCATCTCCGCACTAAGGCGCAAACTGCCCCTAGCCCATAAGCCTGGTTCCTTTGAGACCAGTAAGTCTTAGTGATATTTGTCAACGAATGATTCATAGAAATCAGAACGCTGGTTCAAATCTTCAATGTCGGCATCAATAAAAGCCTGTAAGTCTTTTTTCATCATTTCAAATAGCTGGTGAGACTTTTCAGGAGCTGTAAAGACCGTATGTACCCTATCACCATACACCCCGCAAGTAATGGCATCATACGGTTTGCACCGTTCCAATGTGATACGGCATTGCCCCCTATACTCTTCGTCATCTAAGATTACACCGCCTTCTGATCCAATTATATCTTTATGTAATATTTCCCACATTTTGCATCCTCCCGCCGTCGTCTATACTTCGCACAGGAATTATAATACGAAAAAACAATTCGTACTCTTATATCAAAAATCCTTATACTCATCCTCCGTCCCGGTCAATTCTGCCCACCTGGCTGCCAGGAGTTTTGCATAATCAATGTGGAAAAGCCCATAGCTCCCCAGGGCATATCCATCATTGACTTCGATGAGCAGGGTCTTTCCGGTATCCGTCAGGCCAAAATCCAGGGAATAACCGGCTGGTGCGGTCTTGTACTCCTGTACGGCTTTCTTGATGACTTCCGGATCCGGCATTTTCTCCCAGGTTCCCCGGTAATGTCTTGCATCCAGGATTCTTCCATAGCGGATAAAACAGCGCCACTCCGTCACAAACCGGACGGGCTCCGAGCACCATACAGGCACATCGTGCTCCCAGTTTCCGCATCCCACCAGGTCTTTGGGAGACTGGACAAGCACGCCGGTGATTTCTTTATCCGCAACAGATTTTACGAATACAGGCCACTGTTCTGGATGGGAATTGATGGTATTGATGGTGGATTTCCAGATTTTCCGTCCCAGGCAGAATTTCAGCTCCTCGGGATAATCCAAATCGGGAAAAGAAAAACCCATTTCTTTCAAATGCTGCTGCACCGTCCCCACATAACCGACCATAACATCTGCAGGTTCCGCCTGCCGCATTTCCATGGGATTATGGAAAAAGCAGATTTCGGCCCCCAGTTCTTCAAAACCGCACATAGCCTCAAAGAAGTTCTTGCTGGCGGGTCGCTCCCCTTTGTGTGACTGTATCCAGACTCTCATTTTCTTCACTTCCTTTTCTTTCAGTATATCACATGACCTGGGTAAAAAAGTTGACAGTAAAAAAAAAAGCCATGGCAGGATTTTTCCCACCATGGCAGCATTCATCTCCGCGCCAAAGCCGCCAGCAGCACCGTCCCTATCCCATAGGCCAGGTCCCGCTGGGCCTTCAGCCGTTTCTGTGTTCTAACGATTAATACATGCCGTATTTCTGTAAAACTATTGACAAGTCTATTTGTTTTGTCCGAAAATAAAAGAAAACATTTAGTTCTCAAAGGAGACACGTTATGGCAGATGATCAGAAAAGTACTAAATATCAATGCCCCGTTGCCATTCAGAAAATATTCAGAGCTATCCTGTAATCCATTCTACTGGGTTCTCTAAAATCAATTTGACAACTGTAGGTGTAGGATTTTCCGATTCTTTAGGAGTAGGACGGGCAGAAAGCCATGGAACAAAACAGACAAATCTTGCTGCCTTCACCACTCCTCCCAAGAAGAAGTCTGTCTGGAAGCGTTTTCTTTTTACCTGGGCCATAGGAAGCGGGCCTATTGTTTGGATACTTCGTCTTTGCAGATTTGATTTAATCGCTAAAATCGCAGAAATTGGATCACTTATCTTGGGATGCATACTAGCCTACTTAGCATTTCAATGGAACAAATCAGTATTTCCCCAACTGATACAGGATTGGGAACATTCATATATGTGCCTGCGTTGTGGAGCCCGTTTTAAACTTTAAAGCCTAGCTAAAGGAGGCATACTATGACGGATAATCAAGAAAATTCAAAATATCAATGTCCTCGCTGTCATTCAGAAAATATACAAAGCTATTCATTAATTCATTCCATGGGTATCTCTAAAATTGATTTGTCAACTGTCGGTGTTGGGTATTCCAATAACCTAGGAGTTGGGGGAGCCGAAAGTCATGGAACCCAGCAGACAGCCATGTCAGCCAGTACAGCTCCTCCTAAAAAACGAAGTCCTGCAGGAGATTTCTTCGGTAGTTGGTTGGTATTTTCAATTCCAGGTATAATTTGTAAATATTTGAATTTCCATTATCTGATAGTGAATATTCTCGTTTGGGGAGCCGTTATTTTAGCTTTCTTCATGGCTCGTGATGCCTACCGATGGAACAAATATACATTCCCGCAAAAAATGCGCGATTGGGAACATTCCTATGTATGCCTGCGCTGCGGAAATCGTTTTATCCTTTGGAATTTTATTTAATATAGGGTAGAACACTATGATGATGTCAATACTCCATCAGAAGGAGGTCCGCTCATGAAAACCTGGGACGATTACAAAAGCCACGTGAAATCCCTCAGTGAAAAAGAACGCCGCAATATGGAAAATATCGAAGAACTTGCTGAACTCACGTTCCCCTCTTACAATCTAAAAGCTCTCGGCAGTATGACAAGAAAAGAACTGACTGCCGAAATTCTAAAAAGCATTGATTCCCTCAAGGCCGGGCGGGTATATACCGCTGAGGAAGTGGATAAGATTCTTGAAGAAGATTTCATCAAAAGATAACAGGTTGAACTGAAACAAAAGCACCCTGCCGTCATTACAGGCAGGGTGCTTTTGCTATTCATTTTACCCCAGCACGGCCACTCCGAGAGGATACCCCACCAGGACGGTCACGGCAATAGCCACAATCATCATGGCTCCCCCTACTTTCAGGACCTGACCGGTAGTGGTCTTTTCAGAACCAATGGCCAGTGCCACGGCCGGATGGGCCGGCGGCGTTGCATAAGCGTAGCTGGCAATCATTCCGATCAGGGCACAGATGACCGCCGTATTCACCGCCCCCTGTGTTGCATTGCACAGAGGGATGGCAATGGCTGTCACCACCGTGACAGTAACCATATTGGACGAAACATTCGTCTGGATGGATGCCCAGGCAATAAGGAAGACAACCAGAGACAGGGGAGAAGCAGACTGCAGGACAGGGGCTAGGCCCTGAGAAATCCAGCTGGTGATTCCTACAGCCTTATTGGTCATGGCGGCACCCAGGGCCAGAGTCCCGGCGGCCATAATGATGCTGCCCCAGTCCACGCCTTTGCTGACGGCTTCTTTAAAATCAAGCAGAGGTTTGCCGTCCAGCGTCAGCATACACAGCAGGCTGGCCCCCACAAGAGGCGGAAAAGCCGTTCCCTGTGTTCTAAAGAACTGGTAGACTGCCGGGCTGACGTTTTTCAGGAATCCGGGCACAATCCAAATAACCACTACCATGACAAAAATGCCCAGTACGGTTTTTTCGTATTTTTCCATAGGCGGAACCGTTTTTTCCAGAGCATCAAAATCCAGATCGGCAATTTTCGACATATCCGGTTTCAAAACAAACCGGAAGATCAGCATGAGTACCGCAAAGCAGATCAGGCCTACGGGAACCGCAAACAGCATATAGTCCCCATACGCTATGGTCCTGCCGGTGGCGGCACTGTAGAAGCCCAGCGCCATAATAGGGAATACATGAGCAATAGGGGTCATGCCACAGGACATCTCGGAACAGATCAGCTGTCCCAGGATCAGGCTGTTGGTTAGGGAATCTTCATTCCGAAGCTTCAGTTCTTCACAGATGGCGTCCAGAATGGGAAGATAGATAACAAAAAGCACCACAGGAGACATAAACATCCCGATAATCAGGACGGAAGCACAGTAGGAAATCAGGAACCACCATGATCCCTTCCGGGCAATCCGGCTGCAGATGAACCCAATGGCACACCGTTTGACAAAAGGAGTCTTGGACAGTGCATAAGTGCACATAAAAGTAAAAAGCAGAAAAGAAAAGGTGGAATTCCCCACAGATACCGCCAGAAGTTTATTCAGGCTGAGCCCCGGCACCGTGGCCAGCATGGCAATAGCCAACAGGCTGGGCCAGTGGATGGCAATGGTCAGCCACATGAGCAGAACCCCAGCAAATATGCCCAATACCTGCATTCCGGCAGGTGTCAGTCCTCCCAATGGAGGAAGTACCTTTCCCAAAGCCATACAGAGAAGTCCCGCAATTACTGCCACATTTCGTTTCATATCCCTTACCTCTCTTTCAAATCAGAGCACCCTGCCGCAGCAGTTCCTGCTGAACAGCACTCACCGATTCTTTTCCGTTTCTGTACAGTGCTGCTGCAACTCCGGCTGCCTGCCCGGTAGCAAATCCGCAGCCCATGACTCTGACGGAAGCAAAAGCTACAGGATCGGCACTGATGGTCCGTCCGGCACACCAGAGATTCTTCCAGTTTCTGGGACGGAGACAGCTCAACGGGATTCCATAATAATCGTCATTGTCCACAAAAATATATTTTGCCATTTTATTAATTTCCGTATGCATTTCACAGGGCCAGCCGCCCCGTGCCACCGAATCTTCCGGTTTCACAGCATGGAGCACCTGTTCTCCGGTAAGGACTTTTTCTCCCAGGATATGCCGGGTATCTCTCAGACCCAGCTGAACACCAGTGGAAATCAGCCGGCAGTTTTCCATTCCCGGCATATATTTCCGGAATACGTCCAGATAATCCTGTGCCTGTCTCCGGGTATCCATTTCGCATTGGGTCAGCGTCTTGGCACTTAAATCAGGGACCCACACACTGGGCAGGATGGCAAAAGCCGTATCGTCGTTGACTCTGAATACGATACCCGATTCTTTGGTAAGATGCTGATACCCGTCTTTTTTCGCCTGGGTAAAGATCTTATCCAAAAGATCAGGTTTGAACCGGACCTTAGGATCTACCCGGTCCAGCATCAGGATCCGGGTGGAAGCCTGCCCTTTTCCATTTCCGTCCCCATACCGAAGTTCGGCCCCTGCCAAATAGGCCAGGTTGACATCGCCTGTGGCATCAACAAAGGCATCAGCAGAAAATTCGTAACTGTCCTGATCATCCACGCAAACAATATGCTGCACCATTCCGTTCTCCGCATCGGCTTCTGCCCGGATCATCCGGCAGTGGAGGAGCACATCCACCGGATAGCGCGAAATCACATTGTCCAGAGCAAATTTTGTTGCTTCCTGGTCCAGCGTTACAATGGCATTTCCTACCGGGGAGAAACTGAATCCATCATAATATCCCAGCCTGTGGAGTTCCTCCAGCACTTCTTCCCCTGCCCCTTTAACAATCTGCTGTGCATTCTTCCCATGGGTAAAAAAACCGCAGTAGGAAGCCACATTGGCCGTGGTTGCCTGTCCTCCCAGACATCCGTACCGTTCCAAAAGCAGACAGCTGGCTCCCGTTTTGGCGGCCCCGATCGCCGCCGCAATCCCGGAAGCACCTCCCCCAACTACCACAACATCATAATTTTTCCGCAGCATTTGACATGCCCCCCTGTTTTTTATATATTTATTATAATATTCAAATTTTAAGCAGTAAAAATCATTGATTCTATAAACTTCATAGTTTAAAGCTATATTATCTTCTTAAAAAAACTTAAAAGGAGGCCTTCCTGTGATCAGCCACATCCAAATGGAATACCTGCTGGCTGTTGCCCGCACCGGGAATATTACCAAAACCGCCCAACAGCTGCATATCTCACAGCCTTCCCTGAGCAATCAGATCATCGCCCTTGAAAAACAGCTGGGCATCCCTTTGCTGGAACGCCGCCGCAAGCGGATCTATCTGACAGACGCCGGCCTGTATTTTGCCAACCAGTCGTATAAGATCCTGACCCAGAGCCGCAATCTGGAATACGCCATGAAGGAATTTTCCAGACTGCAGAATGGCTCCCTTCGTGTCGGACTGCTCCCCATCCTCTGCCCGCTCCAGCTGCCGGAAGCCATTGCCGATTTTCAGCGGATCTATCCGAAAGTAAAGTTAACCCTGACCGTAGAAGGCAGCCGCCAGCTGCTGGAAAAACTGGATTCAGATGATCTGGATGCAGTCCTGGCCATTCTGGAAGAAAAAGATCTGGAAAAAGACATTTCCTTCCTTCCATTCAAAACCTCTCCCATCTGCGCCGCCCTCCATGAAAGCCATCCTCTGGCAGGTTTTTCAGCGCTGACTGCAGAGCAGCTGACCAGAGAAACGCTGATTCTCAGCAGCGACAGCTTCGTTCTCCAGCAAATCATCCTGGAAAACATCAAAGCCGGAAATACCCCGCCCGCATACAGCATGAAATGCAGCCAGATCGAATCCTGCCTGGCCCTGGCTGATAAAAACATGGGTATCGCCTTCTGCAGTCCGGAAGTGGCTGATTATTACCATTTTCCGCACATCGTCCTTCGGCCGTTAAATCCTCCCATCACCCGCTGTGTCTATCTGGCTTATAAGAAAAATCCCAACTATTTTCCTCTGCTGAAAGCGTTTGTACAGCATATTCAAGGCCTTGCAGAATAAAGCAATGCCCGTCAGAACAATCTTTTCGAGATGTTCTGACAGGCATTTTTGATGGAATCTGATTTTCAGCTCCGGTTCATTTCCGGAACAGGCTGTTTAAGAATTCCATACAATGCTTCTGATATTCAGCGGCCGCATCCCACATGGGAGTATGTCCGGCATCCATTTTATAAACTTCCGCCTGAGGCAGACATTCTTCCAGCTGCAGTAAGGAAGTCAGCGTCCGTCTCCGGTCTTTTTCACCCCATAAAATCAGGACAGGTGCTTTAAATCTTTTCACAGACTCCGAATAATCCGCCTCCCGCAGGGATGCTGAAACTTCAATGGCTTTATCCAAAGGTGCCTGAAACGCATACTGAAGCATTTTCCCTCCGATTTCTTTTGGCAGACAGCCATCCACAAAACAGCTTGACAAAAAACCCTGCATAAACTCCGGCTCCCGGCCATGCTCTTTCAGCTCCTGCGGAAAATGACTTTGGCTGTTCCCGGATGCACAAACACCGGTATTGGACAGGATCAGCCCCTGGAACAGTTCAGGTGCTTTGGAGGCGGCCGCCAGAGCTATGACTCCGCCGGCCGAATATCCCAGCAGAACAGCCTTTTCATATTGATCTTTTCTGACCTGCCCGATCAGTTCATCCGCAATCTGATCTACGTTTCCTGAAGAGCACTGATTCAGATAATCAAAGTGTTCTTTCCGGAAGCACGGCGGAAACTGGATTTTGGCAAAGACATCAGGAGCACACAGATTGCCGGCCAGACAGTAAACTGCAGCGTCCTTTTTCCCGGTCATTTCACTTTCTCCTTTACGCAATGCCAACAATCACGGCAAACACCAGCATGATAATGCTGACCAGCCATTCCCATTTGAAAGTGAACTTGATATGGTCATTCAACTCCACACCAGCCAAGCCAACACCCAGGAACGTAGTAGCTACGCACGGGCTGACGCTCAGGGCAACGTTTTCCCCGATCAGCATGGCATGAGCGACTTCCGTTGCTGTAACACCATAAGGAGCCACCGTTTCGATGATCAGCGGCATAACTGCATAGTAATACGGATCCGGCCCCATGATCATACCGATAGGAGCCCCCAGCACACCCATGATAAGGTGCAGATAGCGCAGCAGGAATGCAGGAAGCAGATTAATCAGGACCTGTGCCATCTTCGTAATGATACCGGCATTGGCAAAGACTCCCAGGAACACACCGGCGCAAAGCAGGGTGACCGTCAGATCGATACAGCTGGGAGAATATTTTTTCAGCAGCTTGCTCTGCAGTTCCATATCCGGGTAATTGATCATCATGGCAATCAGCGTTCCAAACATGAAAATCAGGAACGGTGTAATCTTCGTAAATACCAGCATTGCAATAACAGCAACCGTCAGCAGCAGATTAATCCAGAACAGTTTCGGCCGGGCCAGGGACGTATCCATATCCGCAGTACCGCCTTCCTGTTCAGAAGCAGTCTGGCTCAGATCATAGCCTTCTTTGGCCAGGCGTTTCTTTTCCATCCTGCCGCAGAGTACAGCCCCCACCACAGAAACCAGCAGACCAAATACCTGCATGGGGATCATTTCAACCCACAGCTGTGTGGCATCATATCCGATAGCCGTTGCCGCACGGATGGTCGGCCCTCCCCAGGGGACCAGATTCATGATACCTGTCGAAAGCCCAACCAGAAGCAGCAGCACCAGCGGATTCAGGTGCATCCGTTTATAAATCGGCAGCATCACAGGAATCGTAATCAGATATGTGGAAGCGGAAGCACCATCCATATGGCCAACCATAGCAATCAGACTGGTGGCCACCATAATCATGGTAACATTATTTCCTGCTTTTCTGACCAGTGCCTTCACAAGAGGATCAAACAGCCCCGCATCATTCATGGTACTGAAATAACATACCGAGAAAATAAAGAGGATGGCCGTTTTCCACATGGTGGTTTCCCCTTTATTGACAAAGCCTAAAATATCTTTGGCTCCAAAGCCGCACAGGACCGCACCGATGACCGGCAGCATGGCAAAGCAGAAGGCTGCCGTTGCCTTTTTCTTCAAAATCATCACCATCATGACGGCCAGGATGCCATACCCAATAATTGCTTGATACATAACTTACGCCTCCCTTATTGATTTTGCTGTTCATGGACTTTCTGTAAGAAGTTTTCAATCTGCTGGTTAAACGTATCCGCTTTGATCCAGAAGAGCATATGGCCCCCTTCTTGATAAATATAGTGTTCATGATAGGTTCTGATCAGTTCTTCATAATGTTTTCCCATAGAAGGAGTATGCCCTTTGGAACTGCCGCTAAAAATAATGACAGGAACGGTGAGTTCCGGCAGAAATTTCGTGCAGTCCCGGTGGCACCAGTCACTGTGCAGGGCAAATCCGATCCAGGGCGGAGTCTTCTTGATTTCTTCCCGGACCATATTCGCAGCTTCTTCAGAAAGCCCGGGCTTGACCCTGTTGCAAAAGTTATCCAGATAGGTTTCCGGGTCTGCATACCAGAGTCTGTATTTCTGATTCCAGTCATCCATGTTGTAGTTTTTGGAATTATAGGAATTCCAGTCATCTGTCGAAAACGGAAACAGACAGGCATCCAGCAACCCCAGGGCAATCATTTTCTCTTCATGATACTTATGGGCATAGGTCATCACCACACTTCCGGAAAGAGACCATCCAATCAGCAGGATATTTTCCAGATGCAGGAACTGGATCAGTTCATGGATATCATCGCAGTGCCGTTCGATGGAATTTCCCTGGAGAGGTTTAGACGAGTTTCCAAATCCCCGGCTGTCAAAGCATACGACACGATGATTTTTCTTAAGTTCCTCTACATTTTTCTGATAGAATTTCGTCGTGCACATATGACCAGGGACAAAAACAATCGTATCGTTTCCCACTTCTGTATCTTCGAAATAAATGAAAGCGTGATCGCTGGTTTCAAAATATCCCTTCCGCATTGTTTTCCCTCTTTTCATACTATTTAGTCTATTTACACTTCTATTATCGCAGGATATAATTTATAAGTACACTACATGAAATCTATATTTTGTATGCATTGAAGTTATACAAGGAGGTTCTATGGATTTTCGAGACTTCACCTTTGTGCAGGCAATTGCACAGGCCGGTACTCTTTCCAAAGCAGCGGCACAGCTTTTTGTTTCCCAGCCCTCCCTGACGAAATTTCTGCAGAAACTGGAAAAAGAAATCGGGACCCCTCTGTTCAGTCGGGTCAACCGCCGGCTCATTCCAACGTATGCCGGACAAAAATTCCTTGACGCCGGGTCCCAGATTTTCCAGATTGAGAGCCAGTTAAAGAATACGCTGAAGCAGGTTGCCAGCAACAAAGCCGGGACCCTGAATATTGCAATTACAACAAACCGCGGTTATTATGTTCTTCCCAAAGTACTGCCGGCTTTTAAAAAGCTGTATCCCAGTTACCATATCGAAATCCTGGACCTGTCGGTTCCTGCATTGGAAAATGCACTGCGGAACGGCCTCGCTGACATTGGTGTCTATTCTCAGGCTGAACAAAACCGGGAATTCCAGCATTATCCCATCAACACGGAAGAAGTTGTCCTCTGTCTGGCTGCTGACCACCCCTGCAGACGTTTCATCACTTCCAGACCCGGTTTTAAATATCCCTGGCTTGATCTGAGACTCCTGCAGGGAGAAACATTCCTCATCAACGATCCTCTGCAGTGGCGCATCGGACAGATTGCCCAGCGTCTGCTGCGGGAGTATCAGCTCCAGCCGCCCGTTCTGCTCCTGCGAAGTCTGGATACCTGTCTGGCCCTCGCCAGCCGTGGTTTGGGCTGTACTTTCAGCTTTGATATCTGTATATCCTGTTTCCATGATTTCGATGCCCCGCCCCTGTACCTTTCTACCGGAACAGAACCGTTTCAATCCGAATTCTTCGTTGCCACACGGAAAGGCCATGTCCTGGATCAGTCCCAAAAGGACTTCATCACCATTCTCAAAGATCAGTTCGGAAAATAAGCAAAAAAGGCACCGGTTTGTAAAAACCGGGACTTCTGAAGGCAGGGATTTCTATTGCAGAGTGATTCAGTGATCACCGGAAGAATTGGCTTCTCATTTTTTCTTCCAGATTTTGAACATGAATGATAACCTCATTCAGTTTGCAATGCCATATTAAGAAGAAGAGGAGTTGATATATGGCTCACTTTTTCGTTGACATCCACAGAAATTTTAATTATTCCCCTTGACATGATGAGATATAACTCATATTATGGTATCAGGAGGTACAAATGGAATTTGAAGTAATTTTCTATGAAACGGAAAACGGTCAAAAACCTGTTGAAGATTTTTTGTTAAGCCTCAACACAAAAATGCGAACCAAAATGGTTCAAATGATGGAAATTCTTGAAGATAAAGGGCTTGCGCTTCGAGAGCCTTACACTAAGCCATTGGGAGATGGTATTTTTGAATTGAGATGTAAGCTAGCGAGCGATATTTCCCGTGCCTTATTTTTCTTCTATATTGGCCAAAAAATCATTGTCACCAATGGCTTTATAAAAAAGACAATGAAAACACCACAGAAGGAAATCCGTCTGGCACAAGAACGCCGAGCCGATTACATCAGACGAATGGAGGAGGCAAAATGAAAACTTTAAAAGAATTCAAAGCGGAACAAATGAAAGATCCTGATTTCGCTTCCGCTTATATGGAACTTGAACCCGAGATGAATATCATCCGTGCTATTGTGGACGCAAGAATTAATCAACACCTTACCCAGAAGGAATTAGCTGCAAAAGCTGGGATTGCACAAACAGAAATCAGCCGAATCGAAAATGGAACCCGCAACCCATCCCTAAAAATCCTGCAGCGTTTAGCAGAAGGAATGGGAATGGTTTTAAAAATATCCTTTGAGCCCAAAAAGAAATTAAGTGTATAAAAGCTCCCCTGCCCAGTTTTGAGCAGGGTCTTTTTTTATACAAACAACAACCCCCGTGAATCATAGACACTCCCATGGGCATTATTCCCGCACCGGATGGCCGGCCCAGGTCCCCTTGGTGTGGCACAGGCTCTCGATGAAGGCTACGGCGTAGTCTGCCAGTTCCTTGTTGTAGGTAGACGTTTTGGCTTTGAATTTGGTGGGTTTGTACTTTTTCAGTTTCCGCATGGAGCCCCCCTCCTTTCTTCCAATTCATTTCTTGACTTTTTCCAAAGTATTATATATGATAAGCGTTATAGAAGTGCACAAACTTGCGTGACCACTGGGCGGCTTCAAGTGTCCAAGCCCCGCAAGTCAATGTGCACTTTTTTCTATTCAGTATCATCCCAGAATAGGTACTGGAAAGGACTGCTGCACGTTTTGTGCAGCAGCCCCTTTATTGTCACTCCACTTGTTTGAAATTCATATCGTCCCAGTCGTACAAATACCCCTTATACCCAAAATCTTCGTAGTCTGCCTCTCCAGTTTTATGATTGCATCCATTTCCAAGGATGATCAGGTATTGTTCCTTTCTTTTCCCTATAGAAAAGGCCTCGATTTTTTTCATCTGGTTAGCCAGAAAATCTAACTTTTTTTGCTCTTTTTCCTCTCGCTCATCAGAATAATTATAGGAAATGACAACTTTTAATGGACATTTCACATGGATTAATTTCATCACTTCATCTGACCAGTCACGCTTGTCGTTCTCATGCTCAATGGCAATTTTCAAATCCCACAGGTGTGGTTTCAAATCAATACCGGCTTCTTCAGCCTCCTTTTTCATATCCTGGGAATGAGAGGTCCATCCTACTGCATCAATCCTGAAGTATTCGTTTTGAAGCGTACAGCCTGTCTCTTTGATGATTTCATTTATGATTTTTATAATCACAGATGTGTATTCTGCATTGTGTTTATAAATATCAAATAAATCCCGTCCCTCATAGTTTCGATTCTTCTCGATTGCTTTTAGGAACGTACCAAAAAAATCTTTTGCATCCATATCCATGTTTCCTTTTTAAATGAACATAAATTTTCTTCACTATTTTTTTGAAAAATTACATTGCTCTTGTAATTTTATCATGAGATAATCGTGTGCCTCTCTAAATCCCAATGCTTCCGCTTTATGCAGCCAGTACAGCGCTTTTTCATCAGACTGAGGGACTCCCCGTCCTTTATCGTAGAGGATTCCCAGCCGATATTGTGCACATTTTTCTCCTTGGGATGCCGCCTGCTGGAACCAATAGGCTGCCGACGTATAGGATTGGGGAAATCCGTCTCCCTCTTCATACCGTTCCCCCAAAGCATATTGAGCCAGTGCCGCTCCGCGAAGGGCGGCTGTTTCCAACCACTCCATCGCTTGCTCAAACGGGAAGTCATTTTCCTCGTCAGAAAACCAGATGCCTAGGAATTCCTGGGCTTCAACCAATCCCTGTTCGGCCGCTTTTTGAAACCACTCCGCAGGATCCGTGTTTTCCAAATGAAAGGGGTCATTTCCCCAAAGAAGTTCCCAGCCGATATTGTGCTGTGCCGGTGCATACTCTTGGGCGGCAGCCTGATGATATTGCAGGAGTGCCTTATTTCTCCATTTCGCTTTTCTCATTCTCTCTTCTAAAGAATCATCATCTAAAAAGTAGTTCCCCATACATCGGGTATACATTTCCCCCAAATGATTCTGGGCAGCGGCATATCCCTGGGCGGCTCCCCGCCTAAACCATTTGATTGCTTGAAGGTCTGATTGAGCAACAGAAATTCCTTTGGAATAACACCATCCTAAGTAGTCTTGTGCATGACAAGCTCCTTTAGACGCTAAAATTTGAGCTTTTTTGAATACAAAAGGGTCTACTTTGGACTGCTTTTCCATCATCCGTAATGAAGCAATGACATCACCTCTTTGTGCTGCCCTTTGATAATAATTTTCTGCACATGCTTTATCAATGGATACAATACCATATCCGCCTTCGAAATACAGCCCCATAATGTATAATGCAACTGCATTATGGGTATTTGCCTCCTGTTGAACAGCATAAAAAGCCTGTTTCTTATCCATCCCCAAAAAACAGGAAAAAGTATCAACTATCTGTTGAGAGTATTTTTCAACATCCATATAGCCTCCTGCTATTCTTGAATCAGCCAAACATACAGAAATAGTTCAAACGCAGCCCAGTCTCGCTTCTATACCTATTCTCTATCATTCAAATCTTCTTACTTCCCCTTTTGTCTAATTACCACTGCTGCCCTTTTCCTGATTTGATTATACTATATTTAGTGTATGATTTTCAGGACAGTTAATCCGTATTCAATCTTGTTCACTTTTCTATCTTTTCTTATAAGAATAAACAGTCACCCACGTGCTATTCTTGATAAGGCAATGGAGTCCAAGATTAGGGGGGCGCTGTTGTTTTTTTGTTTAAAGGATATTAAAGAAAAGAACGCAGGATTATTCGGTGCCCTTTTTTATTATGGCCCCTGGCGGACAAACCGTGCGTCACGTTTTCGCCCGCATTGCTTTCGTCCTTACGAATTCCTATCGAATAGTCAATGATAACTCTCTCCAGGCGGCCGGTACGGGAGTCAGGAGTCGGAAGCATCGGGATAGAATCTGCTAGGCTGAACTGATTCTTATTGATTGTGTAGAACCGTTTCGAAATCATCGTAAGCTTCCTTTTCATCCAACGGTTCTACATATTCAAAAATATGCCGGCAAATTTACCCTTCGACGCCTGATTCCACACTAGAGCCGCTATGTGACTCAACAGCTAAGGGTGGATTGCACCAAATGTGCAACACCCCCATTTCCAGTTGTCCCCCGCTCCTCAAAGGCTGAAGAGGAAGGCGGGGACTTTTTCGTATTCGTTGCTCATGAGTTTCCTGCCAGATCCGTAAATCTCGGTCATTCCTTCGAGAGTGCAGCCCATCTGGGTAAATTCCCAGGCCACCTGAATGGCGCTGGACCAGGTGGAGGAGAAGGTGAATTCCGTCACCCCAAATTCCCGGAAGGTTTCGAGAATCTTTTCTGGTTCCCGGTAGGTCCCGGGAAGGTCCAGCCGGCTGTTGCCATGCTTTTTCATGTCGCTGTAAAGCCGCATCATATCCCCGAAGGTTTCCCCCTCAGCCCGGACTTCCTGGAGAAGATCCTGGTAGGCATCCTGGCAAGCATCCATGGTTTTTGCGTCCCCGGCTTTTTCGGCTGCCTCGAACTTTCTTTCCAGTTCCTCGTTCCGCCCGTAGAATCTTTCGATCATTTCCATCTTCGTCATTGTTTTTTCCTCCTTGTGATTGTGTATCTTTGCCTTTTGGCATGTACATTAATCACTCTAAAGGCAGATAATAGCAAGCAAATTCTGTGTATTTATGCAAGTATACAAGAGAGGAAAGGGGCCTTTTATTGGTCCCTTTTCCTCCTGTGTTTTACCGGAACTCGATGGTCAACATCCCGTTTCCCATCCACCAACTGCTTTCTTCATGGGGATCTTCAAAAAAGGCTTCTTTGGCATCCCCGATCCGTTTGTTCATGTCTGCTTCGCCGAACATTTCGCAGGCTGCTTTTTTGCTGATTTTCTTTCCATCCAGGGTAATGATTGTTCTCATCGTAGTTTCCTCGCTTTCATGTGCTTTATTTTTTGGGGGCTATCCCCTTTGGCATGTGTATTAATCACTCTAAACGCACATAATAGCAAGGGATTTCGAGAATAATTATCCGTTATTTTGCTTTTTTATTCAGTTTTTGGACTACATCCACCCCATGGATCACATTCAGGTGGGAACCGTTGTCCCAATCCACTAGAATAGATCCCATATCATCCACCCCGGTTACCGTCCCTTTTGTCCCCAAAGGCGGAGCTTGGGGATCATCCATCCGCACCAGGATAACCCGCGTCCCGGAAGGATACTCTCTTCGTAGAAATTCCAGCATTTCTTTATTGGGAAACCGCATCTTTTTCCCCTCCATCCCGATAGGCTGCGGAACCGCTGAGTTTTTCCAGCAGGATCTTCCGGCATTCTTTGTACTCCGATCCAATAAAGCCCAGCCGCAGGAGAAAACACCGGAAGGCGTATTTCTCATTGGGAACTTCATGTTCTTTGGCGGTGATCCGTTTGGACTTCTTGGCCATTTGGCAAAGAGCTGCCACCAGTTTGGTATATACCTGGGCCTTAGTGCTGTCAGCTTCATGGAACCAGGGGAAGGAAATCTTGCCATCTTCCCTTTGGATGGTCAGGTCATTTGTACCCAAGGCCTTCTTGAAAAGTCCGGCCTTGGAGGCCACCAGGTTCTGGAGCTTAGCAAAGTCTTCTTCCGTTAAATTATCCGGAAGGGAAATGGTGAGGGTGTCGACACTTTCCATCTTAAAAGTTTCTTCCGGTTTCACCCCTTCTTCCAGGATGGGGACTCTGTTTTCTGGCCGGAATCCTTTGGCTGCCAGTTCCTGAACAACCTGTTGGAAAAGTGCCGCATCCTCACATTCCACCGTACCGGTCTCGCCGACCATAATGCTGCCGATTTGATAGGCCTTGGTGGGAAGAAACAGGTATTTTGCACTTTCTCCTGTAATTTGGCTGATAGCATCCGCCAATTCCTTCCGTGCTGCACCTTGTTTGTTATATTCTGCCTTCATCATATGTACCTCCTTAGGGTATTTTGGTACTGTTATTCATCACTCTAAAGGCGAATAATAGCAAGCAAAATGTAGCCTTTCGAGCCTTTATTTTTCTGTTCCCGCCACTTCCTGGTAGGTATACTGTTTCCCATCCCGGAGGACGGTTACTGTCTCGTCCTCGTGAGAAGCCAGATATCGCTTTACTGCCACATCTACGAACTTGGGCTCAAGCTCCACCCCATAACAGATGCGTCCCAGTTGGTCGCAGGCTATCAAAGTAGAAGCAGAGCCCAGAAATCCATCCAGCACCACCCCATTGATCTGGCTGCTCAGCTTGATCAGATAGGCCAGCATAGGCACGGGTTTACTGGAAGGGTGGCCAAAGCCATCCTCTTTACTATTCTTGATTCCATCAAACTCGAATACCGCTTTCTGCTTCTGATCTCCATACCAGTTATGCTTCCCATCTTTCCGCCACCCAAAGATGATGGGCTCCATGTTGAACTTCCAATCGGTACGCATGAACGGGGCTTTGGGCTTCTTCCAAATCAGCCCTGCCCCCACTTTAAATCCAGAATCTTCAAAGGCATCGTAAAAGACCCGAGCCTTCATGGTGGCATAGAAAACATAGATGGAGGCATCGGGAGCCATGACATCATGAAAACAGGAGAAGGCTTTCTTCAGGAATTCATATCCTTCCTGTTCGTTCAGGTCATCGTTTTTGATTTTCCCGGAGGTGCTCCGAAGATTCACTAGGTACGGAGGATCCGTCAGGACCAGGTTCGGTTTGGTATCTCCCAGTAATTTCTGGTAGGTCTCGGGCTTGGTGGAATCTCCACACAGGACCCGGTGCTTTCCCAACTGCCAAATGTCTCCCGCTTTCGAGAATACCGGCTTCTGAAGTTCTTCTTCCACATTGAAATCGTCTTCTTTGGCTTCCGTCTCTTCATCAAAGATGTGAGCAATTTCATTTTCATCGAAGCCGGTGAGACTGACATCGAAATCCACTCCCTGGAGGGATTCGATTTCCACCCGCAGCATCTCTTCGTCCCATCCCGCATCTAGGGCCATCCGGTTATCGGCCAGGATGTAGGCTTTCTTCTGGGCCTCTGTAAGATAGTCCACCAGGACGCATGGGACTTCTTTGATTCCTTCTTCCCGGGCTGCCATTACCCGGCCATGGCCGGCAATGATGTTTTTGTTCTTGTCGATAATCACCGGGTTGATGAATCCAAACTCCCGTAGACTGGCCCGGATCTTATTAATCTGTTCCGGAGAATGGGTCCGGGCATTATTCACATAAGGAATGAGCTCATCAATGGGGAGGAGCTTCATTTCTTTGGTCGTTTTTTCCATACTTTCTTTTCCCTCCTGTTACACCTTCCGAGACCGGAGCAGCCGCTCCATTACGTCATCCTGGGGCGTGTTTCCGGCAAACTCCACAGAGCAGTTCTCCTTCACCACCTGGTAGATCTGGTACCAGATCTGGTTCACCTGCTTCATATAGTTCTGGCTCATGGTCACGTAGGGAGAAGCAATGGCCGCATTGGTGGTAGGGTGCTTGGCCAGGAACCCGTATTCGGAGATGGCGTGTTCGCACTGGATCCACCGGGAAACAGCCATGGCATACTGGCTGATCAGCTGGGGGCTCACTAGCTTTTCGCAGTGCCGTGCTTTGAGCCACAGCCAGGTTTCCCGGTAGATTTCTTCGGCTTCCAGCTTCCCACCGTTTCTCTGTTTTTCCTTCATGTAGGCTTTTGGTTCCGGCATGTCTTCTCCGTTAAGGTCCGCTCCTTCCGGTAGGTCCATCACTTTCAGCGGCCGTTTCCCCGGATCGTCCGGCAGTTTATCCAGCAGGGCCCTGGGTTTCCGACCCTGGCCGACTCTGAGTCCGCCCCGCATGGTTCCGTCTTTGGCTATTTTTCACACCCCCCTTATTTCCATGGGTCAATACCTTGTTTGAATACGCGTTTTTTGTGCGCGTGACCCCTCGCCCGTTCTGGCTTTCGGGGCTCCCAGAGATTTATACGCCCCCTGGGTATACTACTTTGTTTCAGATTTATCATTCTGATAGTCCATTTTTTCTTGTGACTTTTTGGTGCCACCGATCTCCTCTTTGGGCATGGATCCTGGCATGACAGACTTTGCACAGGGCAATCAGGTTGTTCCAGTCGTGGGTCCCGCCTTCCGCCAGAGGCTTCTTATGGTGGACTTCTTCCGCCACCACGTACCGGCCGTGCTTCAGGCATACTTCACAAAGAGGATGGCTGGCCACGTAAGCATCCCTGATCTTCTTCCAGGTCCTGCCGTACCGTTTCTTTGTTGCAGGACTACGTTCATACTTTTCGTACCGTTTGGCGATGATCTTCTGGTGCTTCTCACAGTACCGCCCATCTGTCAGGTTCGGACAGCCTGGGTAGGAACAGGGACGTTTCGGTTTTCTAGGCACAGCTGCCACCTCCTTTCAGGCATGAAAAAAGCCTTGTAGGATTTTTACATCCCGCAAGGCTTGTCTTTATTCCCTTTTCTCGTGATTCTATCATACCACGAAGGGGCTGTTGAATTCTAGTGTTCTGTTACTGTATTTTCCTGCATTTTACTGCGCTCCTCCAAAATTTTTTCAACGGCTGCCACCCCATCACTGTGGACGGCGTAGATCCACCGGATCCCTTTGCCCATGCTCCGGGCAATGTCCTCCCAGGCATCGAAGTGGATGTACCGGTCCCGGAGGACCAACCGCTGGGCTTCGTCTTCCACCTGGTCGATGACCTGGCCGATCTCATACTTCAGGTCCACCAGATGGTCCACTTCCCGGTTGATCTCCTGCTCCCTCTCCCAGATCTTCTCGATGGTCCGGACGAAGGGAGCTTCCGTGGGCCGGTTGGGGTTGTGGCTTTCTTCCAGCCCGGCTGCGGAGATGCCAAGGCAAAGATGCCGGAGCTCAGTCACTTCCCGCAGGTTGCTCTCTATTTTCTTATCCAGGTAGAATCCCTGTTGCAAATACTCTTTGGCGTTCATGCTTTTTCCTCCAAATCCGCTTTGACAGCTTCAATCAATGCCGCTTGAGAACTGTCTTTCTTTTCCAGGGCTTTCAGAATCCGTTCGTCAATGGTGCTCTTGGTCACAATGTGCTGGACAATCACCGTCCGGCTTTCCTGTCCCTGCCGCCAGAGCCGGGCCACCGTCTGCTGGTAGAGTTCCAAACTCCAGGTGAGTCCGAACCAGATCAGGATGGACCCGCCCTGCTGCAGGTTGAGGCCGTGACCGGCAGAAGCCGGATGAATGAGGGCTACCGGAATCTTCCCGGCATTCCAGTCTGCAAAATCCTGGGAGGACTTCAGCTCCCTAGCTTCCATCCTCTGACAGATCCTTTCCTTGTCATGCCGGAACCAATAGGCCACTAGCACCGGCCGGCCATTGGCACTTTCTAACAGATCTTCCAGGGCATCCAACTTTCGGTCGTGAAGATGGATGGTTTTCCCGTCATCGGTGTAGATAGCTCCATTGGCCATCTGGGCCAGCTTCAGGGTAAGGGAGGCCGCATTGGCCGCCGTCACTTCCCCGCCTGGCAATTCCATCACCAGGGACTTTTTGAAGTCATTATACCGCTTCCGTTCTGCCTCTGAAAGGTTAACCTCCGTCTGGACGCTCACAAGGTCCGGCATTTTCAGGTAGTCCGTGGCCTTCATAGAAACGGTAATATCCGCAATCTTCCGGTAGATGGCCTCCTCCGCTCCCGGCAGGAGCTTATAGGAAAACACCACCATCCCGTTCCGCTTGTCCGGCTGGAAGTAGGTGTTCCGGTACTGGCTGATGTATTTCCCCAGCCGCTCTCCCATGTCCAACAGACGGAACTCTGCCCACAGGTCCATGAGGCCGTTTCCGCTGGGAGTCCCCGTAAGGCCCACGATCCGTTTCACTTTGGGCCGCAGGACCTTCATGGCTTTGAACCGCTGGGCCTGGGGATTCTTGAAAGAGGAAAGTTCGTCCAGGACCACCATGTCAAAATCCAGTCGGCAGTTCCGGGAGAGCCACACCAGGTTCTCCCGGTTCACGATGTAGATGTCCGCCGCTTTCTGGAGGGCCCGCCTTCTTTCCGTCACGGTGCCCACCACCACGCTGCAGGTGAGATCTTTCAGGTGGTCCCATTTCCGGATCTCCTCCGGCCATGTGTCCCGAGCCACCCGAAGGGGAGCCACCACAAGGACCCGCTGGACTTCAAAGGTGTCCTGCATCAGGTCCCGGATGGCCGTAAGGGTGGTCACTGTCTTTCCCAAACCCATGTCCAGGAGAAGCGCCGTTACCGGATGAGTCTTGATGTATTCGATGGCGTATTGCTGATACGCATGGGGTACGAATTTCATGGGGTCTCACCTCCTTCCGCAATTTTCTTCAGCAGCCCGGGAATGGCGCTGGCATCATCCAGGACAAACACCTGAAAGCCAAGGGCCCGCAGCATCCTGTGCCGTTTCTCTTGCAGCACCCGTGGTTTCTTCCCAGGTGCCTTCACTTCCACAAAGGCCATTTTCCCGTCAGGCAGAAGGACCAGCCGGTCCGGCATGCCGGCATAGGACGGAGACACGAACTTCAGGGCCAGACCGCCCTGTTTCCGAACTGCCGTCACCAGGCTGTGTTCAATCTGTTTCTCTCTTAAAAAGTTCATCCGTTTTTTCCTTCGCCAGGGCCCTGATTTCTTCATCAACGGCATTTCTCGGTTTTTCGATGAAATTCCCGTAAAACACATCAAGGTACTCATTGCTGATTTCCGGATGGTCATGGAACATATTATCTTCTGCCCGGGAACGCACTTCATCAATCTTTTGAATAGCCCGTAAAAACTTATCCGTATCCGGAGCCAAAAGAACCTGAGAAATGTGGAGTACAAGTATATCAGCTAGAGCCATGAACAGTCTCATTTCTGCTCCAGCTTCCTTATAAAGGTCAAGCGTCCGTTCTTTTTTATAAATCATAATCTTATCCTCCCTTACTTTTTGGAGGTGTGACACTCATGTTTATCCCACTCTTAACTTCTTATATAGGTATATTTATTTTTATCCCTATAGGAACTTAGTAGTGAGAGTATCATGAGCGTCACACCTTTCCAGATTTAGTCCAGGAAATCCTGTCCTTCCTTCAGTTTCAAACCACGGACAAAACTTCCATCCCGTGTGCGATGACGGAAGAATCCCGCCTTTTCCAGGTTTCCATAGAAATCCGTGGTACTTCTGATGTATTCACCGCTCTGCAGACAGATGACCCGGTACTGCTGATACAGTTTCCCTGATCTCTCTGTGAATGATGGGTCAATTTCACAGTGATCCTCCAGAAACTGCCCCAGCCAGTCATTGTCCTCCCGATATTTTTCCACCGCATTCCGCACTGCTTTCGGTTCTTCGACCTTGGATTTCTTTCGGATGGCAGTTTCCGCCCCCTCGATGACCCACTTCAGAATGGCAGGACCTGCATGTTCGAACAGATAGTCCGAGTAGTTCTTGATGTCACTCTTACCGGTAATCTTGGCGTTGAAGGGAATGACGATCAGTCTCCGCCAGGTACCATCATCATTAGCCGTCACCTTGGGCAGGTAGTTGGTATAAAGAACCAGGGTGTGGGAGGGTACGAAATGGAATGGATCCTTGTACTTCTTTTCTGCCTCAATGGGATCAATCGAACAAATCTGTTTGACCATTCCTGTATTGAGACGCTGCCCTTCTTCCAGTTCTGATGCAATGATGAGCCGTTTGCCCTTGAGTTCTGCCATCTCTGGTTTCACGTTCCGCTTACAGCTCATGGTCAGGGCATCTGCGGAAATTTTTCCAGAATAGGTGCCAAGGACCCTGGCGATGGTGTTCCAGAAAGTGGACTTCCCATTTGCTCCGCCGCCATAGGCGATGATCATCTGTTCAGCATAGACTCTTCCGACCGCTGCCATCCCCACAATCTGCTGGACGTACCGAATCAGTTCCCGGTCCTGACAGAAAAACAGATTCAGACTCTCCATCCAAAGTTCCATTCCCTTATCCCCGGGAGAGCAGGCTGTGATTTTCGTGATCAGGTCATCCGGATCGTGGGGATGACCACCATCGATTCCTCGGGTAAGGTCATACGTGGCTTCCGGTGTATTGAGAAGTTCCGGATCGTAGTCCAGCTCACTGACATCCAGAGCCAGCATCGGTTTGGCTGCATTTTGGGTATTGACGATATACCGATAGTTGCGGTATCTCATGACAAACTTCTTATAAGCATCTGCTCCTTGCAGGGCAAAAAAGAGCCCCATTTTTTTCTCGGGAATCTGGTTCACAAGGGTCTTGCTTCTGGACTTTACCTCGGCCTCTGAGACTCCGATGGCAACCAGGGCTTCTTCCGCCAAGCGAATCTTCTCTCCTGCATCTTTCAACTGGTCATCCATGAAATCTTCAATGACCCCGAGGGCCTTCGCCCGGTCTTCATACCAGTGGTCACCGACGAATGCGATATAGTCTGTGGCACTCGTATACCGAAGTTTCCCAATACAAGCCATGGCCAGTACTTTCGCTTCCCCCATATCAGAGTAATCTTCCGGCTTCAAAATACCTTTGCTGAATACATTGTCATATTCTTCCGGAGGCACATAGCCTTCGCTGGTTTCGATCTTGTTTCGGAAAAACTTCAGGGCGCTTTTCCAGATGGTCCCCAGTTCCTTATCCGGCAGAGGCGGTTCGCATTTTTCTGCCCTTTCCAGGTATGCTTTATACGCCTTGTCCGTATCTCCGAAACGCTTCAGTACCCGGCTGGCAAAGTGGGACATGGTGTTGTTGCGGCTGCCTTCGGGGATGGAATTTCCCGTGTACAGAGGAAACCCCATCTGGCTCTTTTCCAAAGGTTCCGTTCCCACCAGGAATTCTGTTATGGTTTTCTCCCCTTCCTGCCAGAGGATATCTTCTGGCTCCACATCCGTGCCATAAAGGAACCGGGCTGCATCCAGGGCCTTTCCGTCAAAGAAAGGGAACACCTCCCGGATGGCCTGCTTTAAGGCCGTGTAGGCTTTTTCGTCCTGCATCTCCGGAATGGGGAAATAGGCATGAAACCGAGGCCGGGCTTTCCGGCCGTCCTTGGCCTTCCCATTATTCCGGGAGGGAACGATGGCCACATCCACCTGGGGCACCTGGGCCAGGAACTGTTCTCCACTCACCCATTCCCGGGGATTTTCCGTATGATCATTGTCGCAATCCATCACTGCTACATCGGACCGGAGAAAGTTGTCCCGGCTCCGGTAGCTGTTCTTATAAGCCGCGCACACATGGTCGAAAGCAGCCGCGTCTTTCAGGTCCCGGGTATTCTGGATTTCCCGTTTCAGGGGATACCGGCAGTTGGATTCCATGCCAGAGCAGGATGCCGTAAAAAGAGTAAATTTCACTTAGATCACCTCGCTAATGTATTTGATGGGCTTTCCCTTTTTCTGTGCATACCGGATCTCCAGTTCCATCCCCTGGGAGATGATTTCCCCGAAGATCCAGAGTTCGGCACACTTGGACAAAAGAGCAATCCCCATAAATAGAGCCAGGTCCCGTTCTGTTCTTTCGTCCAGGAACTGGGGCAGGAAGAGATGGGGAGCCAGGGGGATGCACCCATGGTCTGCGGCATACCGGCAGCAGCGCCGAGCCCGCAGGACATTTCTTTCCACGTCTCCTGAATAAGGTGAACAAACGTACACTACCGGTCGGAAGGGAAACCTGGGCGGTTCTGTATTCCGGATAGCCTGATAGGCCGTGGGATCCGGGTAATGTTCAGCATTCCGTTTTTGATCCATCTCCATGGCCCACCTCCATCAGTTCCTGGGAACAGTCTTCACACAAGACGGCTGTCCCGAATAAGTCCCCTTTACCTTTGCCCAAGACTTCTTCCAGGTTCACCGGTACTTCCTTCCCGCAAACTGGACAGCGGCAGAACACATTCTTGTCCGTAATTTCCATCTGAAATTCCATATTGTCCGTAATCGGCTCCTTCACATAGAACATGGCGTTATCACTCCTTCAAAAAATAAACAGCAGATTCCAATCTCGCTACATGGAAAGGAGAAGTTTTTCTTCTCTACCTGTAACAGGACAGAATCCGCTGAGTTAAGTACCAAAAAAGAGAAAAATTTTGAGCAGAATCTCTGGTTGTCTTTATTGGTCAACTTCGTTATGATATTGTTATAGAAAGTGCCTTTTCGGCCTGATGATTTCCTGTTTTAGGAGGCGTATCACCAATATGGAAAAGCAGAAAGTCCATCCCGCGGAGTCCTCTCGGGATGAAAAGATGGATGAGTTGCTGCAGCATATTCCCGATCCCTTATTTTTTGCAAAGGAAGAAAAATCTCCTGCTGGCAATCTTGATTTTGCAACCCAGGATGTCTTGAAATTTCAATTTGATTTATCCGAGGATGAACGCTACTGCCTGAAATATAAAGGGCGGAATCTTAGATCGTATGATCACTTTATCTTCTATGAGCCTGGGCTCAAGGGAATACTGGCCTTCTTTTATGCCCTTGATAGAGGATATGAAACGGTCCATCTCGAAGAAGTCGATAGTACGGACCCTACTCTCTGCTTCCGTATGGAAGCTGTTTCAGAGGAAACCGCTGATTCCTATCTTCTTACTTTTGACTATTCCTTTAAGATCAGGAAATGCAAATTCAGTAAAAAGAAATCCATCAATTATTTCAAGCTCCAGATGCAGAAAAACTTTTCCGACGACGAAAGGCTCCGGAACTACTTAAAAGAAAGATTTAATGCGTACTGCAATCCGTCCGTTCTGGACGAAGAAGTAAAATATTTTGACCGGGCTATTGAGACCGTAAATTTCATCCGAAGCCTTCCCTGGATATTCGGTACTCCCTTGCCGGCCATAAGCCTGGAAGAGTTCCTATCCCCTGACCAAATCGCACTCTATGAAACGAAGAAGAAACAGCTAAACAAAGATAACTGACCGGCCTCCGAATTTCATAGTCAAGATGTCAGCCCGGCCCTTTGGGCTTTTCAGATATCAGACGTCAGATTATTGTCGATAAGCAGGACAGACTTGCTGCTAGGCCTAATAAGAGCTGATGTCCTGATATCTGACGTCTCAAGGCCCGTAAGGGCCGTTTCTGACTTCTTGCTATGAACTCTCCAGACCCTCCTAGATAGGAACGGGCTGTACTGGTAACTTCTTTATTTTGGGACACTCGTATGTTTCGCTGCATCCACCTGGGTCACAATGTCTTCCCAGGGAACCCGTACCAGCTGTTTCTTACTGGTTTTCAATTCAATGGTCACCCTGCCTTCTTCTACAATGGCATCAAACAATCTTTCCCCATCCTCGGTCCCATCGTGGAGATTCCGAATATGTTTTCTCACTTTTCCCATGTAGTATACCCCCTCGGAGCGAGTCAAATCTACTCTTTCCCGAAGCCTTATGCTCAGATTCATATAGGATGATCAGACCTTCCTTCCCGACAAAATCTGTCCGCCAATCTCTATAGGGCAGCTTGTCATAGCAATCCACCGCTGAAATGAGTTTTCTAAAGAAATAGTCTTTGAATCTGGTTGCCAGCCACAAAGCCGGAACCCTGAATTTTGCCATCACAACAAACCGATGTAAAAAAAATTAACAAAATGAAAACAAAAGCTCCAGTCTTTCGATGACTGGAGCTTTTTATGGAAAATAAGCCATTCGTACAGAACAAGTGTTCTGTGCAGTATCATAAGCTGCTTACTTTCATCTTCAAACTTGTACCCCATTCTCAACGTATAACTTTGCTAAAGGATCGGCCATCTATCTTTGTCCATTCTCTCCTGCCATTGGCCGAACGTCCCAGAACAACAATAGCTGCCGAAGATGGGCTGTCGAAAACATGGTCTTCTTGGAAGATATTTCCTTTGATTACCCCTTCTTGAGAAAGCTTTTCCCTTAACTCTACATAAGTCTTCTGAAGACCTGCTGTATTGCTTTCTGCAATACGGCTTCCCTTCTTGACAAGAAATTTCCCATCATCCTGAGGAAGGCCCTCTGCGTCTCCACCACGACCAGCAATCATGAAGTCTGGACTTTCAGTACATTTACCATCTTTTTCAAGATCCCATCCATCCACAAGTTTTCCTAATAATTGTTTCTGTCGTTTTTCCACGATTTCTGGAGTCCATTCCTGATAGGAAAGTACCTGGGTTGTCAGTTTATAAGAGCTTGTCCCCTTCTTCGACTGAAAATATTTTTCTTTTTTCGTTTGAAAATCGTAATTTTGTGCAGCCGAATTTCGTTGCCGAGTCAAAGGTACCAGATTTGCCAATCGGTTCAGCCACTTCACCTGCTGTTCTTTTGACCAACTCTTGGCCCATTCACTATCAGGATTCGGGTTTTGAGGCAGGACATGTTCAATGGTAAACAATTTTTCATTATAGGAAGCGCCACCATCACTGTAAAAAGAATCCAATCGCTGGATAATATAATTTCTCCGTTGAGAAGGCATCAAATAGATTTCTCCCTGCAGTGTATCTCTAAACTGTATTTTCTCCCATTCGGTTAACTCTATATTTTTCAAAGGATTGTCTAAAGTGGTCTGACGCCGGCTCTCCATTTCCACCAAAATCCATTTATATCTGTCCGTGCGCTGATTCACATCTCGAGCTGTTACCAGCAGATAGGAAGCCAACTGTTCTAATTTCTGCATAAACCAAAGCACATAAGCGGAATCATTACTGTGTTCTGCCAAGAATTTAATGGCTGGAGGCATCCAATCATAATTATTGGTTTTATTCAGCCACACCAAAAGATCATTAATTTCTTCAGCATGTTTAGTAGATTGATAAGCACAGTTTTTTAACTGGATATAGGCGTTCGCATAGGGTTCCAAGTAATCGTCAATCATACTCTGAGGTGTAGTATGGCATAATACCGATTCCCGGAATTCTTCCAACAGATTTTTCTTTGGCCGTTCTTTGGTAAATATCGTTCTTGTATGGGTAAACACTTCATTAAAGCCATCACGCGTGGTTTCTACCTCTAGTTTTTCCCATTTATCTGTATATTCTTTTTGAAGATTTGGAGCTATCTTTCCAATGGTTTCTGATTTAATAATATCCGTTGGAAGCAGATCCAGCCCACGGCTATTCATTACAGAAAAAATTCGAAAAGCTGATTCCTGGTTTTCCGTAGAAACTGCAATCAGGAAGCAACGGGTTAAAAGAAATTGGCTAAATTTCTGCAGTTCTTCATCTATAGAAAAATATTCTTTAAACCGTTCTCTTAGTACTCTGCAATTTTCCTGAATGTGCTTCTGAGCCTCGTCCTCTAATGTAGCAGCATCTTTCTCCAACAGATCTTGAAGGTTAACGTTCTGGATATATTTCTCAAAAAAAGGCTGATCCTTATCCCGTAGGAAAAGGCGCGGTTTGGGTTTTATTCCTGTCAATTTATTCCCTTTTTCTTGCAAGAGTCTCTTGCAATCTATCTTTGCATCCAAATCTGCAAAGCAATCAGCCATCACAGAAAAAAGAATAGATAACGTGGTCAGGCGTTGCTGGCCGTCAATTACATCGGCATGAGGCTTGCTTTCATCTTTAATCAATACAATGCTTCCCAAAAAATAGCTGTCTTGTTCTTCTTTTTGGTAAAAGTCATATAAATCATCAAACAGGTCCATGGTTTCTGTTTGCGTCCATGCATAGGGCCTTTGATAAGCCGGTATATGATATTCAAAATCTTCCCCAAAAATCTTAGAAAGGGGATATTCTTTTCCTGAAATTGCATTTCCCATAATAAACAACTCCTAACTCAACTATCGCTTTCGTAAAACTGCCAATTTCAGTTTACCCCTTCACCAGCAGTGCGTTTACAGCAGATTGGCCAACGACCGCATTACTCGGTCCACATCCTGGTTTTCCAGTTCCTGGATGATATGGAGATAGGTCTTTTGGGTTGTTGTCATACTGGCATGCCCCAGTCTTCTTGCCACACTGGCTATGGACACTCCTGCAAAGAGGAGCAAAGAAGCATGGGTGTGCCGCAGCCCATGGATCGAAATTACCGGAATCCCTGTTTTTTTACAGTGGCGCTCCAAAATACTGTTTACAGTGGAATTATACACTTTTTCTTTTGGGATAAAAATAGGGTCTTCCTTTGGCAGCAGATTGGTCAATGCAGCAAACTGCATCACGGTTTTCCAGTCAATCTGGATTTTTCGCATGGAAGAGCGGTTCTTGGTAGGCAAAAAGCCTCCCTTTCCCTTGTAATTCCATGTTTTGTTGATGCTGACCGTTTGCTGGGCAAAATCGAAATCAGCCGGTGTCAGAGCCAATGCTTCGGAAAATCGCATCCCTGTTTTGGCCACCAGCAGGATAAACCAGTCCCAGCTTACTCTTTCCCCCAAATGCAGGTGTTTCAGCAGGGTGTGAAGCTGAAACTGATTCAAATACTTGATTTTCTTATCCCTTGGTTCCTTCCCTTTGATAATTACCTTTCGGGTGGGATCCCGCTGGATAAGCCCCTCATCCACTGCATCCAGGATGGCTCCCTTCAATTGGTGGTGGAAATCCATGGTTGTCTGTCGTTCATGGCAGCGGGCATAGTCATTGATCAGCTGCTGGTAAACAATCCTTGTCAAATCCTGGACTCGCAGTTCCGGAAGTAGCCGTTCTACCCAGGATTGGGTCATTTGGTATTTTGCCAGCGTCACTGGCCGGATGGCCCCTTCCTTATACACGGACACCCAATGAGCATAGTATTCCCGAAACAACTGAGCTCCGCCCTTTCTTTCCTGCATAAGCGTACTCCTTTCGTACTCCCATGCTGGTGAAGAGGATTACTGATTCAGTTTAGGTGCATCCGGCAATTTCTTCCCATCGGAGAAGAAGAACTCCTTCAGGATTTTTTCCGCCATATTATTGACCCGGAATGGGGGCAGGCGTTTCCCTTCCAATGCCGTTACATAGGCTGCTGCGTCTTCTTTTATAATATATTTCTTCACATCATCGAACCGCCCATAGGCATTGTAATTCTGTTCATTGACATGAGCGTCCAGCATCTGGCAGACCACTTCTTCCGGAATCCCGAAATACCTGGTCACTTTCCCCACCTGACGTTTCCGCTCCGCATTGGCATACTGATGGATATAGTCCATAAACGTAAAGTCCGGTTCCATGCGCACATCCCCCGCTTCCACATCATGGAGGAACAAATTGGCATACCGCTGTTCTTCCTGAGAAAGGGACGCAAAAGCTTTGTGCAGCTGCTCCAGGGTGGCTTCCTTCTCTGCAGGGTTCACGTCTGGCTGCGTCAGGATCTTTTGATACTTTTCAAACCGGGAATTCAGATACTGGGAGTCGATCAGCCCCGTGGACAGCTCGGTAAGATAAGGATCGATGGCAAAAGTGGGGTCAGCACCGCCGCCAGTCCCGCCCGGTGAATCTTTCCGCAGTTCTTTGTATCGTTCCAGAAGGATCTTATACTGTTCCTGTGTGGGAATCACCGTAATGGTTCCCGTTTTCTCTCCCGTATCGGGATCCGTAATCGGATACTCACGGGTTTCCCAGGTAAAGCCCTGGATCTGGGCCGCCTGCTGATACGTGGAAAACTCCCGGAACAGTTTGGCAAATTTGCCCCGGACCGCATTATCGTCCGGCAGCCGTTCCATATCGGGCACCCCCGCTTCCCGAAAGACGCGCACCATATCCTGGAACCGTTCGTTCATATGCTCCAGATTTTGCGGCAGATGGTCGGCGAACAGCCCCCAGGGTTTATCCCCCGAATACAGTTTCATGGCATTTTCAATGTTCTGTTTCATGGTATGGGGATACCGGTAATACCGAATGGAGCCAAAGGGCTTCTCATTGATATTGTACAGCCGGTTTGTCCGGGAAAATGCCTGGATCAGGTTTTCGTAGGTCAGCATTTTGTCCAGATATAAGGTATTGATCCATTTGGAGTCAAACCCGGTAAGCATCTGGTTCACTACAATCAGCAAATCCAGTTGCTGTTCTTTTTTGCATCCTTTGTACGGCGTTTTATGGGCCAGGCGGGCAGCCACATCTTTTTTAAACCGGTCATATCCTGCCAAGTCAAACTGCTGCTGGTAACTGTTATTGTAATCATCCAGCATTTCCACCAGACCATTTTCCTTGGTCAAAGACCGCTGTCCCCCCTTGTTGTCAATGGTCGGGTCAAAAAGGCCAGTCACTTTCAGGCGGGGTGCCTTTGCTTTGAACTTTTGGTAGTAACGGATAGCTTCCGGAATACTGCTGGTGGCAAAAATGGCATGGAACTGTCCGTCCTGGCTCAGTGTGGTCCAGTTCTTCAAAATGTCATCCACCACCGCATTCTGGTACTCGTCCGTTTCGAATTGGGCTTTCGGCACATAGTCTTCAATGCCCTTCAGCCAGGTTCCGTCTTCTTTCACATGGCCTGCCATAGGGACTTCATTGGGACGGATAAAATGGTAATAGACCGCTTTTTTATCCGGGTCCGCAAGGGCTTCTTCCACGGTCTGGGCCTTGGCTTCCTGCAGCCCCACCTTCTCCCGCAGCTCCCTATCCGGATAGACCATCACCATGGTAGGGTCGAACCCCAGCACATTTTTGTCCCGAATCCCATCGGCAATGCTGTACCGGTGGAGTTCATTGCCAAATATATCTGCTGTGGTGTTCAGGGCCTTCTCGTTCTCCTGGAATACAGGAGTCCCAGTAAAACCGAAGAACAGCGCATGAGGGAAAGTCTTTTTGATATTGCTGAGCATTTCCCCAAAGGTAGACCGATGGCACTCATCCAGGATAAAGACCAGCCGTTTTTCCCGGATTTGTTCCAGGTCATCTTCCCTGCCTTTGGCCATGCCGTCTTCCCGTATATTGCTCATCTTTTGGATGGAAGAAACGATCAGGGTATCTTTGGGAGCTTTGCTCTTCAGCTTGGTCAGCAGGGTAATGGTGTCCTCCGTAGCCTGCACGTCATCCGCATCATCGGCAAATCCCCGGTATTCCTTCAGGGACTGGGTCCCCAGTTCGATTCTGTCCATCAGGAACACAACCTTGTCGGCATCCTTGGAGCTGGCAATCAACTGGGCGCTCTTAAAAGAAGTCATGGTTTTCCCAGATCCGGTAGTATGCCACACATACCCTCCCAATAGGCTGCCATCTTCCCAGTCGTTTTTGGCCACCCGGTCGGAAATCTTGGTGGAAGCATAGTACTGGTAACTGCGCATGACTTTCAATACCCCATCGCTGTCGTCGGCCACGGTATAAAAACCGATCAGCTGATGGGCCATGGGGATGGACAGCAGTTCAGAAGCAATCCGCTGCCAGTCATTAATGGGTTCATTGTTGAAATCTGCCCAGTGGAAGTAAAAATCCGGGTTGAATTTTCCTTCCGGCCCCGGGTTGGCATAGTAGACCGTTTCTTCCGGATTCATGGCCACAAACACCTGCACCAGGGAAAACAGCCCGCTAAAGACCTGTTCCTGGGCATATTTGGCAATCTGGTTAGTGGCTTCCGTTACCGGGACACCGCTCCGTTTCAGTTCAATATGGAACAGCGGCATGCCATTGATCAGCAGCATCAGATCACCGCGCCGGTCCTGTCCCATAGGATTTTTCCGGACAAATTCCGGCTGCTCGGCAATCTGATACCGGCTTTGGCCAGCGGCGATTTCCAGCCGGTCGTAAATCTTCAAGCTTACTTCTTTCCCATAATGGAGGGTATCTTTGGGGTTCCGCCGGGTAATGGAAACCGTCTTGCCGTTGATAAAGCCGTTCAGGGCCAGTGGCGTCCGCAGCGTACGGATTTGATCCAGGAGCTGGTCCATTTCTTCTGTATTGAGGGGCACCCCATTCAGCCGGTCGATGTTCTGGTTGTTTTCATACAGGATATCCGCCCAGTTCTGGATCAGGTCCTGTTCCGTAGGATGATGAAGGACCTCTTTGGCCCATCCATGATTTTGCAGAGCCCGGATCAGGGCAGCCTCAAAATCAGCTTCTTTCGTAAATCCACTCATAATTTCCTGCTCCTTACTGTATAAATATCCCGTAAAGGGAAAATAGGGTCAAAAAGCACATTTTGTACATACACTGATGAAGGGTGATAAGGGTATCAAATTTTTCCAAATAAGCTCCTATTCTAACTTGCTCTTGTTTACTTGGAACTTTTACCACTGCATTTGAGACTAAATCTTTATTTAGATTATTAACCGTACTCCCTGCAGCCATGGCTTTATATTGTAAAAGCATATGATCTGTCCCAAGCATATGGCACAGAAACTTTAAGTCAAATACCTTTTGATTATTTCTGAGCAGTAACCATCCATCGTGAATGCAGCCAGGGATTCCCATAATATAAGGCTTTCCGAAGCTCATTGAATTTGAAAGAATTAAATCGCCTGGAAAAACTTGACGTGTTTTTGAAAGTCCTGATGGTTTAATTTTTTCTTCTGTATGGATAATATATCTTCCTTGTTCTGGAGCATCTCCAATTTTTACCCAATTTAATCCATCTGGTTCATCAGTAATATAAGCATCTATTGGACGAGGTGATCCACCACGTTCTATTGAAACAAGTTCACCCAACTTACGCTGTTCCCAAGAAAAAGCTGCCTTAAAGTCCTAAATTGGAAGGTGTTTTAGCAAAATAACTAATAATAATTCTATAAATTCGTAATCAAATGTATTATTATTAGTTTTCGTTCTTTTAAAATGGCATTCGTCTATCTTTTCCCATTTCCTTATTAAATAAACATCTTTTCCAACGCAGCCATCTTTAAATTTTGGAGCTTTTCGAGCTTCCGCTGATGAAGGGTGATGAGAGTATCAATATTTTCAAAACACTGGCCAATTTTTGCCTGTTCATCCTTTTTAGGCATTACAACAGGAAAATTTACTAGTATATTTTGATTAAGATGCTTTATGGTTCCACCTGTAGCTTTTTGATCAACATAGCTCATCAAAAATGGAGCTTTAAGATATTGGAACAAGTACTTTCCATCTGTTTCACCTTCATTTTTGATTTCAACATTAAAAACACCGGCATTAAGAGTAGCAGGTTTTGGCAAACCCTTGACATAAGCAACTTTTCCAAGAGTCCCGTCCTTTGTTATTAAAATGCTTCCATCACTAATTTGAATATGCTTATCTTGATCATACCTTTTCTTTTCAACATAATGACAAGTAGAAAAATTTACACGACCATCATCAAAATCGGTTCCTGTTATCAGCATATAATCTCCGTCATTCAAAAACTCTGATGTACGAAGATTTTGCCAACCTATGCGGGCATGCATTGTTGCCAGTTCAGATAACTTCCGCTGTTCCCAATCGCCCGTAAATCCCGCAAATCGAATTTCTGGAACACTATTTCCATTTTGTGGAAACATTTTTTCCAAAAAGTATTTTTTTAGATTTTGCAGCTTATTATATTTACGCTGATGAAGGGTGATAAGGGTATCAAATTTTTCCAAATAAGCTCCTATTCTAACTTGCTCTTGTTTACTTGGAACTTTTACCACTGCATTTGAGACTAAATCTTTATTTAGATTATTAACCGTACTCCCTGCAGCCATGGCTTTATATTGTAAAAGCATATGATCTGTCCCAAGCATATGGCACAGAAACTTTAAGTCAAATACCTTTTGATTATTTCTGAGCAGTAACCATCCATCGTGAATGCAGCCAGGGATTCCCATAATATAAGGCTTTCCGAAGCTCATTGAATTTGAAAGAATTAAATCGCCTGGAAAAACTTGACGTGTTTTTGAAAGTCCTGATGGTTTAATTTTTTCTTCTGTATGGATAATATATCTTCCTTGTTCTGGAGCATCTCCAATTTTTACCCAATTTAATCCATCTGGTTCATCAGTAATATAAGCATCTATTGGACGAGGTGATCCACCACGTTCTATTGAAACAAGTTCACCCAACTTACGCTGTTCCCAAGAAAAAGCTGCCTTAAAGTCCTAAATTGGAAGGTGTTTTAGCAAAATAACTAATAATAATTCTATAAATTCGTAATCAAATGTATTATTATTAGTTTTCGTTCTTTTAAAATGGCATTCGTCTATCTTTTCCCATTTCCTTATTAAATAAACATCTTTTCCAACGCAGCCATCTTTAAATTTTGGAGCTTTTCGAGCTTCCGCTGATGAAGGGTGATGAGAGTATCAATATTTTCAAAACACTGGCCAATTTTTGCCTGTTCATCCTTTTTAGGCATTACAACAGGAAAATTTACTAGTATATTTTGATTAAGATGCTTTATGGTTCCACCTGTAGCTTTTTGATCAACATAGCTCATCAAAAATGGAGCTTTAAGATATTGGAACAAGTACTTTCCATCTGTTTCACCTTCATTTTTGATTTCAACATTAAAAACACCGGCATTAAGAGTAGCAGGTTTTGGCAAACCCTTGACATAAGCAACTTTTCCAAGAGTCCCGTCCTTTGTTATTAAAATGCTTCCATCACTAATTTGAATATGCTTATCTTGATCATACCTTTTCTTTTCAACATAATGACAAGTAGAAAAATTTACACGACCATCATCAAAATCGGTTCCTGTTATCAGCATATAATCTCCGTCATTCAAAAACTCTGATGTACGAAGATTTTGCCAACCTATGCGGGCATGCATTGTTGCCAGTTCAGATAACTTCCGCTGTTCCCAATCGCCCGTAAATCCCGCAAATCGAATTTCTGGAACACTATTTCCATTTTGTGGAAACATTTTTTCCAAAAAGTATTTTTTTAGATTTTGCAGCTTATTATATTTACGCTGATGAAGGGTGATAATGTGGTCGAGAGTTTCAAAATATCCAGCAATTTTCTTCTGTTCTGAGATAGAAGGTACAGGTAAAATTAGTTTCTTTACTACTGAGGAACTTAAGCCAGTCATAATACTTCCAACAGACAGCCTATCAATTTCCAACTTAATTTGTGGCGTATCCTTAATTAAGAGCTTAGCAAAATTAGATGTCATATTGGGGCCAAATTGCAATCTCAGTAAATGAGAGTTCATAATACCTTTTTCTGCATTTACAGGGAATATGGCACACGCACCAATTGTTCCCATCATACTCAATACAACATCGCCAGGAAACAATTCACAACTCTGCAATTCCCTGTATTTTTGTTCTGTTACGTAATAATCACCAATAGAAAAATCCTCTTGAAAAATATTTTCTTGAGCATAAACCTTTACTCCATTTTCGACATATGTTTCTTTTTTCAATGCGCTTCCGAAAGGACCAATTTTCATTGCACCTTTAGTCTGTTGCAATAAGTCTGTCAACTTCCGCTGTTCCCAATCGTCTGTGAAGCCCTTGAATCTAAGAACCGGTTTCTTCTTTTGGGTCATTTTACTTCCCTCCCAGCAGCTTCTGCAGTTCCGCAATTCCTTTCAGATCCATTTCCGGTCCGGTCAGTTCGCCCAGCATCCGGTTTAGCTCCTGTTCCGTCTGCTGGATGTCCTGTTCCACGTCATCCAGGGTTTCTGCATACTTTTTGCTCAGGTCCTGGAGCTTCCGGATCAGGGTATCCAGCAAAGCAACGGGCATTTGGGCCAATTGATCAGCAATCGGACGGATCCACTGCAAATCTAGCAGCTGCCGGATTTCTTCCGGAGTCAGGCTCTGGATTTTTTCCCGGGTCAGCTCTACTAGTTTCTCTTCGCCCTCTTTAACTGCCCGCTTCAGGCTCTTTTCTTCCTTATCCAGGCTTTCCACCTGCTGGAGAACAGTCAAGACGGATTGATTTTCTTCCCGGTCTTTTTCCAATTCCCTGCACAAAGCCGGAATGTTCTTCACCACAAAAGCATCCCCATTATCATTCAAAGCAGGGGCTATGCTCTCTTTTTCATCTTCCGTCATTTCATCCAGCTGACTCTGGATTTCTTCCGGGATTTCCTGAAGCCGATTCTGCTTATTCTGCAGGTCTTCCAGCTGTTCCTTCAGGCAGGTCTTCTGCACCAGGTCAAAAGACAGCACATGGCCCTGCCAGCCTTCCTGGACTTCCACGTCCTTGCCGTTTTTCTTTTTAACCACCATGTGGGGATCTACCTTGTTGGCCGCTTTCAAGCCTTCCCCCTGGAGGAGTTCCAGCTCTCCGGCGATTCTGCCATACTGGTTATGGAACAATTCATAGGCCTCATAGGGATCCAAAAGGGAAACCGTTGAAAAATGCTGGAACAGCTCCTGGGTAGCCTCTTCTTCCATCTGAACAATGGTAATTTTGTCCATATCCTCAATCAGAGTATGGTACAGGTATTTGGGGAAATCCGAGAAATTTTGGGTATATTTCTCCTGAAATCCGCGCACATCCAGATTGTCTTCCACCGCTTTGCGGATATCCGGATTCTTCAGCCGGAAATATCCCTGGCTGCTGACAAACAGGTCCTCTTTCAGGGTTGGAAAGGTATCCCAGTACGGCTGGAGCACGGCCAGTTCGTTTTCGGGGATACCGCCAAACATGGTGGCATAGATATCCCAGCTTTCCGCCGGTTCGGACGAATCTACATACCGGGGAATATTCAGATTGTAATCATTGGCACGGATCTCTTCCCGGCTCACTTTCCGGGCATAATGAGGCACATCCCGCCGATTGACCACCGTATCTACCATCCGGCGAATATCCGAAGCACGGAGCCTGTTGTTTTTACCTTCCTTCGTAAAGCCCTTGGAAGCATCAACGATCAGCACATCTGTGTTTTCCCGTTTTTGCCGCAGCACCATAATAATGGTGGGAATCCCGGTACCGAAGAAGATATTGGCCGGCAGACCGATAATCGCATCAATATGGTTGAATTCCACCAGATTTTTCCGGATAGTCCCCTCTTCCCCGCCGCGGAACAGTACCCCATGGGGCAGGACGATGTTCATCATGCCGTCTGGTTTCAGATGGTACAAGTCATGGAGCAGAAACGCATAGTCCGCCTTGGACTTAGGGGCCAGGCCAAACCGGGAATACCGGGGATCGTTTTCTTTCCCTTCCGGGTCCCACTGCTGGCTGTAAGGCGGATTCGATACCACAGCATCCACGTAGAGCGGATCATAAGTCCCGGTAGGGTCGCTTTCATCAAAATATGGCCAGTCTTCTTCCAGCGTATCCCCGTTCCGGGCAATGATGTTGTCCGGCAGGATCCCCCGCATCACCAGGTTCATACGCGTCAGGTTGTAGGTGTTCTGCTTCAGTTCCTGGGCATAGTACCGGATTTTATTGGGATCCTTCATATATTTTGCCGCTGCATGACCAATGTTTATAAGCAGAGAACCAGATCCAGACGTTGGATCATATATGGAAATTTCTTCCCGGCCACGGAGATAATGGGCAATGATTTCGGACATAAGCTGAGAAACCTCATGAGGCGTATAGAATTCCCCGGCTTTTTTCCCGGCATTGGCAGCAAACTGGCCGATCAGATATTCATAAATGAAGCCCAGCACGTCATAATCCTGTTTCCCATCCATGGGAATATCTTTGATCAGCTGGATCAGGTCACGGACGGCTTTCGTTTGGGATTTGGTATTTTCCCCCAGCTTGCTCAGCCCGGTTTCCAGGATATTGAAAATTTTATCAAATACCATTTTATGGCTGGGCGAAATGAGTCGGGTAAAGGAGCTGAGCGCAGTACGGACATTATCCACCGTAAAATCGCTGCCCATATCCAGCCAGGTGGAGAACATGTCTTTATAAGCAATGAAATAGCCCAGATTGTCCTGAACCATTTTGACAGTTTCCGGGTCGTCTTCGTTCACATAGTCACGGATATCTTCCGGGCGATACTCCCGCTGCAGCAGAAAACGTTCTTCCTGATCGGACAGAAATTTATAGAAAATGAACCCCAGGATATAGTCCTTATATTCATTGGCTTCGATTTTGGACCGCATCTTATTGGCGCTTTCCCAAATTTTAGCAGCCAGTTTTTGTTTATTCATGCTTACAGCTCCTTACTTTTCGAGTTGCCATTGCTATTCTGGCATGATTATGAATAGTAATATTTTAACATATTTATACTAGAATTCTGTTTTCTTCATTTATTTCCTCTTGTCATTTAACAATAACCTTCCGCAGCTCCCTCACCACAACCCGATCCGCCGACAGCCAATCCACATCATCCAACTCATCATAGGAAAGCCACCGGGCGGCTTCATGCTCCAGTAAGGTTAAATCGCCCCGTTCCACTTTGCAGAGGAAACACTGCATGGAAAGATGGAAGGTGGGATAGTCGTATTCAACGCTGGTGAGTGGCTGTTCCACCTGGATTTCCGTGGCCAGTTCTTCCTGGATCTCCCGTTTGAGGGCCTTTTCCGGCGTTTCACCAGGCTCGATCTTTCCTCCAGGGAATTCCCAGCCATCTTTAAATTCTCCATAGCCCCGTTGGGTGGCGAAGACTTTATCCTGGTTGATGATTAGCGCAGCCACAACTTGCACCGTTTTCAAAGCCATCTCCCCTTCCCTCACTTTTAACACTCTGGTTTATTATACCATAGCCGCTGTAGAAATCTTGGGACAGCGAAAAGAAAAGCCATGGCAGGAATTTCCTACTCCCGCCAGGGCTTTTCCTTACCCTAGAACCATTGTTTCAATGGTTCGTATATTTTTTGACTTCTTCCTCAATGAATTGATGTTCCCATTTCCACAATTCCATTTGCTTTTCCGCATCTACTCCACAAACGCCTGATAGATCTTCTCTGACAGCTCAGCCATGGTTCCGTAGGGAGTGTAATCCCGGGTGAAGATCACCAGCACATAATCTCCTTTGGGCGTATAGATGATGCCTCCGTCGTGGCGGAAATCATTGACTTCTCCCGTTTTGTGGGCCACCACCGTTCCCTGGGGCAGGTCTCCGGGGATGCTGTCGTTGTCGGTCTGGCGTTTGTAAATGGCCAGCATTTCCCGATCCTGGGCCGGACCCACGCATTTTCCCTGGTACAGCCACTTGAACAGCAGAGCAATGTCCCGGGTGCTGGTCAGGTTCTCCCGTCCTGCCTCCATAGCCTTTGTATCCATCATCTTCCGGCGCAGGACGCTGTGGGTGTACCCATGGCTCTGCATATAGGCATTGATCCGGTCCATGCCCAGCCGGTCGATGAGCAGGTTGGCCGCGGTGTTGTCACTTTCGGTGATCATCAGTTCCAGGGCCTCCTGGAGGGACACTTTGCTGCCGTACCCCCGTCCCTGGAGGACCCCTGCCCCACCTACCACATTGTCCGAGGTCAAGGTGAAGGTTTCCTTCCGGCTCAGTCTGCCGTCCTGGATGTCCTCAAAGGCTTTGGCCAAGATAAAGACTTTGATCATGCTGGCAGAAGGCATGGTTTCGCTGCCCAAGTAGATGCTCTGGTTGGTGGCCAGATTGGTGAAATAGACCTGGGCAGGTCTAGCCTCCCGGATGATCCGTCCGATTTTCTGGAGTCGGGGGCTCAGGGCCGCCCTGGCAGAAGCTGCAGCCGGTGCACTGGCCTGGGCGGTACGGGGGACGCCTACCCCGGACAGCAGCAGAAAACCCGTCAGCAGCAGGCCGATTCCCTTGTTCAACGATTTCAAAAGAACTTCACTCCTTCCCCGGCCAGCCGTTCCTTCAATCCTGCCATGAAACGGGGCCCCGGATCAGTCTTACCATGGTAATAGCCCAGTACGTTTTCTTTCCACAAAGAAGTATGCCGGGCCTGGTCCTGCTGATAATGGCCCAGCACCCACTGGAGGGTGGGATATTTGTCCCGGAGATACCGGATCAGTTCCACATTGGCTTCCAGCTGGGCCAGGGTCAGATCTTCCCGGCCCTCCGCTCCGCCCACGTTCTCGATGCCGATGGCGCACCAGTTCAGTCCGATGGCATGGCGGTTCAGGGCGGTTTCCGGGGTCAGCTGCCAGATGGTGCCGTCCCGGTCCACCAAATAATGGGAGGCCACATTCAGCGTGCCGTTTTTCAGTCGGGGATTCTCCTCGTTGTAAAAGTATCGGAACACCCCATCCCGGGAATTGGAAGCCGTCCAGTGGACCACCACCGCCTGCGGGACAATGGTTTCCATCTCCCTGCCATAGTGGATCCGGGCATATTCCCGCATCAGCCGGCGCCGCAGGGCCGTATAGGCAATGGGCCTGGATTCCATGGCCGGTCTTTCCAGGGATCGTTTTTCCTGTACCGCCGTCCCCGGAGGAGCCGCGGCCGAGGAAGATCCTTGGGCACAGGACCAGGCCCCGATGCCCAAAACCAGGAGGCACGCCCATACAAAGGTCTGCCCGGCTCTTTTTTTCATATCCATGGTGTTCTCCTCCTTACTTATAAAGGATAGCACAAGGGGAGTGGCCCCGCAATGGTTTGAAGGGGGAAGCAGCCGTCAAAAAAGCCCTATGAACTAGGCCAGTTCCCCTCGTTCTTTTCCTTTGTTTTGTCCTGATTTCATGGTAAAATAGGAAAGATTCGGCAATTGCCATGGATTCTGAAGAAAAGGAAGTATGGAAAAGAATGAATGCTTTGCATGATAATTGGGAAAAGCAAAGAGAGATCTCTCCGGAAGAACTGGCGGAACTGGATCCCCAGCAGATCTATGTGGTAGATATCCGGGATGCAGCGGCCTTCCAGCGAGGGACCCTGCCGGGAGCCGTGAACCTAAATCCCCTGGAACTCCAGGAAGGGCTCCTGGAACTGCCGGAAGAAAAGCTCATCGTCTGCCTCTGCATGTGGGGAAAAATCAGCCTTGGCTTGGCGGACAACCTACGGGAACAAGGCTATACAGCGGTCTCCCTCAAGGGAGGCTATGCGCTGTGGCTCCAGCGCCGGCTGGAAAAGCAGGCAATCCAAGACGCTGCCGATTCCCAGCGGCTGAAACGGATCGAGACTTCCCTGCGCCGGAAATACAAGCGGCGGATTTCCAGTAAATTCGTCCAGGCCATCTGCGATTACGAGATGATCCAGCCAGGAGACAAAATCGCCGTGTGCATCTCCGGTGGCAAAGATTCCATGCTCATGGCCAAGCTGTTCCAGGATCTGAAACGCCACAACAAGATTCCCTTCGGCCTGGTGTTCCTGTGCATGGATCCGGGCTACAACGAAATGAACCGGAAAATCATCGAAGAGAATGCCAAACTGCTCCACGTGCCCTTGACCTTCTTTTCCACCAACATCTTCGAATCCGTCTTCCACGTGGAGGAATCCCCCTGCTATCTCTGCGCCAAGATGCGCCGGGGATACCTCTACCGGAAGGCACGGGAACTGGGCTGCAACAAGATCGCCCTGGGGCACCATTTCGATGATGTGATCGAGACCAATCTGATGAGCATCCTCTATGCCGGCGCCGTCCGCACCATGCTGCCTCGGCTGAAGAGCACCAGCTGCCCGGGGATGGAACTGATCCGGCCTCTCTATTACGTCCGGGAAGCTGACATCAAGAGCTGGCGGGACGAAAATGACCTGTATTTCATCCAGTGTGCCTGCAAATTCACGGAAACTTGTTCCACCTGCCATACGGATGGGACCACCGATTCCAAGCGGCTGGAAGTGAAGAAACTGATTGCCCAGCTGGCCGCCGGCAATCCCCAGGTCCCCAGCAACATCTTCCACAGCATGGAAAACATCAACCTGGATACCGTACTGAAGTTCAAGCACCATGGGAAGGAACACAGTTTTTTAGAGGAATGGGAGAAATAAAGAAGTGGGGTGTTGCACGTTATGTGCAACACCCCACTTCTTTACTTCTCCGGCCCTTCTTGATGGATATGGGCGATGGGGATCCATTTCCTTTGGGGGAAAAAGACGGAATAGACGGCGATCAGGGAAAGGAAAATGCAGAAAAACCCACCTGTCAGGATCCCTGGCAGCATTTTTTTGATCTCGAGTTCCCCGCCCCGGACCGCATTGGTCCCCATGATCAGGCTCAGCACATAGAGCATGGTCCACCAGAGCACATCCTTCCCAGTGAGGAGAGGCAGCCCTTCCAGGGCCCGGTGTCCCACCCACAGCAGATTGGTCAGGAAATAAAAGCCGAACACCACGCACATGAGCATGGGGATGAAATTATCGATCAGCCGCATGTCAGGCTTTGCCCGGAAATGACGGAACCATTCCCGCCAGTACAGCTGGGCGATTTCGTAATTCCCCGTCATCCACCGGCGCAGCTGGCTCACCATGGCCTTCCATGTCACGGGCTGTTCATCATAGAACCGGGCCTTGTCCTGGTATTCGGAAAAGATTCCCTTGAAATTCTGCTGCATGGAAAACTCCATGTCTTCCACAATGGTCCGGGTATGCCAGCCTTCTCCCTCCAGCAGCCGGCTGTCGAAGCCGAACCCGGTGCCGGAAATAATGGCCGGCATATCCACATTATACCGAGGCTTGCTGAACACATCCACGCTGAGCCAGTACATGCTGTACCATTGGGAAATCAGGTTGTCATAGGGATTGAGGGGAAGCCGGTTCCCCATGACCAGCCGGGCCCCATGGGTGAAGCTGTCGTTGAGGGCCGTCAGGAAGCCCCGATCGGCCATATTGTCCGCATCGAAGATCACCAGATGGGAAAAAGAACTTCCGAACCGCTCCTGGATGAGGGGGATTCCCCAGCTGAGCACAGCGCCTTTCCCAGTACGGGGGCCGCTGCTCCGTTCCAGTACCGTCACATGGGGGTACTGCCGAGCTGTTTCCGCCGTCCGGTCCGTACAGTGGTCCGCCAGGACGAACACCTGATACCGCTCTCCATCGTAATCCTGGTTCTCCAGGCTCTGGAGCAGTTTCCCGATCACCGGTTCTTCGTTATGGGCACAGACCAAGATGGCAAAACGGCTGGGGCCGGCCACAAGGGGCCGCGGCTTTTTGAGGGTCAGCCGACCCATGAACACAGTGCTGCAGGTCCAGAGGAAGGTCAGGAACAGCACCAGCTGGACAATGAAGGTCAGTACATACATCATGATGTTTCCCTCAGACGGCCGTCAGGATGAAGAGCAGGGCAGCAAAGATCCCCATGACATATTCCACCACCAGCAGTTCGAATTCGTTGGGGAAGATGAAGGCCAGTCCCAGGCCCAGAAAACCTCCCGTAAGGGTGATCCGGAGCATCGCCACCGCCATGCTCCGAGTGGTTCCTTTGGTATCCCGGATCCGGTTCCAAAGTGCTTCTCCAGCCCCTCGGAACATCCTGGGCGCTGCCTGGCTGTAGACCAAAAAGCCGCCCACCACGGTACAGACCAAGGAAGCCAGGAAGATCCGGGGATAGGAAGCCGGGAACGGGACCACTTGATACAAGTCCCCGCCTACTGCAGGGAACACCGCCATGGGGATGGCTCCGATCAGGCTCAGGATGAAATACATGGTGCCCGTCCGCTGGTCTTCCACGCAGAGGTAAGGCTCCTGGGGACTGCGCATCCCCTGCCAGATCCGGAAAGGCAGATAGGCAGAAAGCAGGGCCCCCAAGAATTCAATAGGAATGAAATTGGGATTCCCCCCAGTCACCGCCATGGCCGCCGCTGCCCCCAGGGCCGCTGCAATGGCCCCGGTCCGTCCGAAGATCAGCCCGTACGGCACGGACAGCATGGCCTGGAGCCGCAGGCCGGAAAGCCCTGGCACCACCTGGACCAGCTGCGAAAGCGCAAATAAAAGCCCGTACAAAAGGAACAGGACAACGCCTGTTTTCACACGTTCACCCATGAATCAGACCCCTTTTTTCTGTTGGTTTTCCTGGAGTGCCTGCCACAGTTCACCGATGGTCCGGTGGAATACTGGATGGACCACCGTTTCAGCGATGGCGGCCAACGGCTCCAGGACAAAGCTCCGGTTGGCCATATCCGGATGGGGCAGCACCAAATCAGCGCTGTGGAGGATCTGGCCCCCGAAAAGGAGAAGATCCAGATCGATGTTCCGCTCTCCCCAGTGGCGTTTCCGCTGCCGTCCCATCTCCTGTTCGATGGCAAGGAGGGTATGGAGGAGGCTTTCCGCATCCCCGGCCCATTCCACTTCAGCAGCACCGTTGAGGAATTCCGGCTGGTCCGTCACCCCATAAGGTTCCGTAGTAAGAAGGGGCGACACCTTCCGCACCCGGACCCCGTGCTGTTCCATCAGCTCCAGAGCCCGGCGGATATTCTGTTCTTTATCCCCCAGGTTGCTCCCTAGGGCCACATAGGCTATCGACATGCCCGGATCGCCTCCAGCATCCGGATCAGCCGGACATTTTCCTTTACATCATGGACCCGCACCATCTGGGCTCCGGCATAAAGGGCCGCAGCCGAAAGGGCCATGGTCCCTTCCAGCCTCTCTTCCGCCGGCAGGTCTCCCAGTACCTTGCCGATGAAAGCCTTCCGAGAACCGGCCAGGAGCACGGGGATCCCGTGGCCGGTCATTTCAGCCAGGCCGCTGCACAGGTCCAGGTTTTCCGCCCGGCCTTTGGCAAAGCCCAGCCCCGGATCCAGGATCATCTTATCGTTCCCCAGCCCGGCTTCTGCACAGGCTGCCGCCCGCTCCAGCAGGTATTGGGAGACTTCTCCCACCACATTCTGGTAGGTCCGCATGTCTTCCGTCATCATGGTCTTGGGGGTCCCCCGCATGTGCATCAGCACCAAAGGGGCCTTGGCCCGGGCCGCTGTTTCCAGCATCCGGCCGTCCCCAGTGGCTGCGGTCACGTCATTGATGATATCCGCTCCGGCTTCCAGGGCCACTTCTGCCGTATCTGCATGGTAGGTATCCACACTGAGGATGGACTCTGGGAAAGCTTTCCGTAGAGCCGCCAGGGCACCTGTCACCCGGCGTTTCTCTTCTTCCGGGGTCACCGGATCCGCCCCCGGCCGGGTGGATTCCCCGCCGATATCCAGCAGATCCGCTCCCTCCCGGAGCATGGATTCCGCTTTCTGCAGCAGGGCTTCCTCCCCACTGATCCGGGAACCTGCATAGAAGGAATCCGGGGTCACGTTCAGGATCCCCATGACCCGCATCTTTTCGTAGGTCAGTTTCCGACCATCAGCCAAACAGGTCACCATCTCTCCCGGCTCCAGGAACGCTTGGAGATCATCCAGGACGCCCTGGATGCCAAACCAGCCGGCCATGGTCTTCAGTTTCTGTTTCAAGGCTTGGTACTGCCGCCGATTCCCCAAGAGGATCACATCCACCCGGTCCAAGCTGCAGTTGATGGTCCCCTTGGGATTCACACAGTCCCCTCCCAGGGACAGCATTTCCTGTTTGATGATATTGGCCGCTGGAGTCCGGATGGAAAGGAGCTTCAACGGCAGGACTGCCGCCTTGGGGACCATGAGCCCGATGCCGGCCGGATGGACTTCCAGTTTTTCCATTTCGGTACGGATCCGCTCTGCAGGAATGGTCAGGAACATATCACACCTCTTTTTCTACAGTTGCAAAGGCATTGTGGTTGTGGATGCTTTCTTCACTTTCCACCGTGACGGTGTACCAGTCGATCCGGGGATCCCCATTGAGCTGGAGGGCGATTTCCCGGACCGCATCTTCTACGAACCGGGGATTTTCATAGGCCATTTCTGTGACGAATTTTTCGTCCGGCCGTTTCAGCAGGGAATACAGGGGCGTAGAAGCTCCCTTTTCCGCCATTTCCACCAGTTCTTCGATCCACACCGGCTGGGCAGTACGGATGCGGATCTTGGCCCAGGCCCGCTGGTTGTGGGCACCATACTTGCTGATTTCCTTGGAGCAGGGACACAGGGTATGGATGGGCACATCCACCCCCACTTCCAGGATAAAGGTTTCGCCCTTTTCTGCCCGGAAATGGCACTCCACGTCCAAATAGCTTTCGATGCCGCTGACCGGGGCCTTCTTGGTCACGAAGTAGGGACAATCGAATTCCAGTAGGGCTTTCCGGGCTTCCAGCTTCTGCCGCAGCCCATCCAGCACTTCCTCCAATTCATGGGGACGGATGGGTCCCACCTGCTTCAGGCATTCCACGAAGCGGCTCATGTGGGTCCCCCGCTGTTCCTGGGGCAGATCCACTGCCAGTGTCACTTCCGCTACCGTATGCTGGCTGCCTTTTTCCCGGTCCGCCAGGCAGATGGGCCAGCGCAGGTCCTTGATCCCCACATGTTTCAGTGCGATATGGCGCAGATCCTGCTGCGCCTGGACATCTTTCAGCATGATTCACCTCGATACACGATCCCGCTTGTCTTGGTCTCCCAGACCTGGACTTCATACAGAGTGTAGTTGGCCCCGGTGAGAGGTTCCTTCAGTTTGTTCCAGACCCATACCGCGATGTTCTCTGCTGAAGGCTGGGGCAGGATGTCATTCAGGCAGTGATGGTCCAATTGGTCCACCACCAGCTCTTTCACTGTGTGTTTGAACTGGACGAAATCCAATACCATCCCTTCTGCGTCAGGATGGCCTTCTACCTTCACCACCAGCTTATAGGTATGGCCGTGGAGATGTTCGCATTTGCCGTGATAATTGGGCAGATAGTGCGCTGCGTCGAACTCGAATTCCTTGATACAGATCATATGGTTCCCTCCTGGAGATCAAAATCATTCTGCCGTAACGCTTCATAAAGGACAATGGACACCGAATTGGCCAGATTCAGGGACCGGGCCTCACTGACCATGGGGATCCGCACACATTCCTCTGCATGGGCCAGCCGGAAGCTTTCCGGAAGGCCGGCGCTTTCCTTGCCGAAAATCAGCAGGGAATCGGGCCCGTAATGGACCCGGCTGTAGGATTTATGGGCATGGGTGGTCAAAAGGAACCGGGGACTGTCCGGATAGGCGGCCAGCACCTCCTCCACCGAATCATAATAGTGGATGTCCACCAGATGCCAGTAATCCAGGCCCGCCCGCTTCAGGTATCTGTCATCCACGGAAAAGCCCAAAGGCCGCACCAGGTGCAGGCTGGCCCCGGTGGCCGCGCAGAGCCGGGCGATGTTCCCCGTATTTCCGGGGATTTCCGGCTCTACCAGTACAACATGCATCATTTCAAAATACCTCCATCCCAGTCATTGCCGGAAATGGCGATGATCTTCTTCATCTGTTCGTGGAGATTCAGGATCTTCTCCGCATAATAACTGCCGGTGGCCCATTTGCCGTTGAGCTGGGACCAGCGGGTGTAGAATCCGTTCTGGACCTTTCCTTTGTAGACCAGATAATACCGGGGATCGATTACCGGAGTGGCCGGCAGCCGGTCCGTGGTATAGGCCATGAGATGCTGGACATGGGCCCGCACCCCATCCCGAGGGGTAGGGAAATACGCTCCCCGGACGGTGGCACTGGTGGTCCCCAGGCCGCAGAAATTGTTCTGTTCCGGCACTACCGTGCCCCCGAACCTGAAAAACCCGGTTTCCAGGAGGGCCTGGCAGAACACAATGTCCCAGCGCAGCCCTTCCCGGCCGGCTTCCTGGTAATACAGATCCACGATTTCTTCCGGCGTGGCCTTGATGGGCAGTTTGGGATTGTACCGGCGCAGCAGTACTACGGCCTGGTCCCGGCTGACTTCCGCCGGCCCGGCAATGGTCACTTCCTGGTAGTTTTCCGGCAGTTCCCACAGCTTGGCAGTGGTGGTCAGCCGGTTGATGATGATCTTTAGGCTGGGATCCGTAATCACCCGATCCTGGTTCTCCAGTTTCAGGAGCTTGTCTGGATCCGGCCACTGGGGCAGCACCAAGGTGTCCCCGCTTACCGCCAGATAACCCTTCCGGATCACCAGGGGCGGTTGGGATACCGGGCGTGCATCACGGCCAAGGTCCGTTTTTTCCCGGCTTTCCGTGCGCTGTTCTCTTTGGGGATTTGCCGCGGCCACTTTCTTCGGATGGCTTTGGCTCCCATTGGGAATCTTTTTTTCCGGCTGCTCCCGGGCCGCCTTTTCTTCCTGTTTCCGCTGCTTCCGGATCCGTTCCCGGAAACCAAGGGCCTTCTTTTTCTTTTCCGGTTCCCGTTCCTTTTGGGTCTTTTCTTTTTTCTCCGTTTTCTTTTTCTGGAGATGGGAAAGGGGTCCTTCGGTTTCGTCCAGAAGGACAGTTTCCGCCGGTTTGGCTCCCTGTTCCAATGGGGACGCACAGACAGTACCAGTCTCCAGCAGGCCGGCCAGGGCAAGGCCCAGGGCCAGCCGTTTTTGTTTCTTGTTCAATGGGTCATACCTCGTTCTGCAATGGATTTTTCGGGAGACGTGCTCCCCTTCCCCCTCTGTCTTCCTTATTTCTTTTCTGTTCCTTTTCCAATCCGGGGAAATACCCACAGGCTCACCAGCATCACCACCGCTGCCACGATGATCCCCAGGCTGGTAGAATTCAGGATGCCGATGCCCTTCCCGCCATTGAAAAATTTCAGGCCCAGCACCACGGCCACCCCCAGGACGGCGGAACAGAAGGCTCCTTTGGTGGAAGCTTTTTCCGTAAACAACCCGAAAAGGAAGGGGGCCGCCAGGGAAACGGTCATCAAGGAATAAAAGATGGCCAGGGCGGTGATCACATTGGCCATATAATAAGCGATGAAAATTCCTGTAATACCGCAAATCACGGTCAGTTTCCGGCTCACTTTCAGCAGTTCCTGATCAGAGATTTCTGGATGGAAAAAGGTTTTGTACAAATCCTTAGAAAGAGAAGTCCCTAACATATAGAGAACCGTATCACAGGTACTGACTTCAGCCGCAAAGATGGCAGAAAGAGCCAGGGCTGAAATGCCGAAGGGCATCATTTCCTTCATGGCTTTGGGCAAAGCCAGTTCCTGGTTCCCCAGATCCGGAAATGCTGCATAAGCACACATACCGATCAAAGTAGGCAGGAAGGCGAAAAGCAGCTGGACGATGCCGTTCCACAGGGTCCCCATCCGGACGGCCTTTTCATCCTTAGCTGCATAGACTTTCCCGATGAGGCCGGGAGAGATGCAGAAGGCCGGAGTCAGCATCAGGAAATATCCCAGGATGGCCGTAGTGCCCATCCCATCCCAGGCAAAATACTTGGCCGTCCGGGCGCTGTCTCCCAGATGGCTGGCTGCCGCTGCCTGGAGGCCGTCCCATCCTCCTACATATTGGAGGGCAAAGGGGGTTGCGATGCAGAAGCCCAGCAGGATGACGAGTAATTCAATGATGTTTACGATGGCGGCGCTTTTGATCCCCCCTGCAGAGAAATACAAGGTCACTACCACAGCAGCAATGATGATGCCGTACAGCTTGTCGATCCCGGCTACCACATTGAGGATCCAGGCAATTCCCAGCAGCTGGCCGGAAAAAATTGCCAGGGTCCCGATGGCCATCATGGTGGAAGTGACACCTCGGAAAGCATGGGAATACCGCAGATCAAGGTAATCCCCCATGGTGTACAGATTGTGTTTCTGGGCCACTTTCCAGACTGCTGGCCCTACAAAGTAGGCCAGGATCAGGGATCCCAGTCCGCTGCAGCCGATCCACCACCAGCTGGATACACCGAACTTATAGGCCAGTCCTGTCACCCCTACAGTAGAACCTGCCCCGATGTTGGCGGCGATCAGGGTGGTGAACAGAAGCCCTGCATTGAAAGAACGCCCCCCTACAAAGAAATCCGAAGCCCCCTTCACATGCTTCCCGACCAAATGCCCCAGCAGGATTAGCAGCAGCGCATAACCGACGATTACTCCAAGATATAAATTCAACACAATCACCTCAAAAAATTTTTTATAAGGTGCGACTGGAACTCAACAATCTTCATTGTACTTTACTTGGGGCTAGTTGTAAAGGAAAAAGGGGCTGCTGCCCATGCAACAACCCCTTTTAATCAGCCTTTCACTTGGCCATTTCCACATTGGCGGGCACTTCTGCCACCGATTCTGTCACTCCTTCCTGTCCCAGGCTGGCCTGTACATGGCGTACCGCGCAGGACAGGGTATAGTTGATGACGAAATACACCAGGGCCGCGAAACCGAAGAGCACGAACACATCGGATACGTTGATGGTGCCGGTGCCGTTGTAGAGAGCCGCCCCGCTCAGCACCTTGTTGACCCGGGCCATTAGTTCAATGGTAGCCACATTGGCCAGGAAGGACGTATCCTTGATGATGGTGATCACCTGGCTCATGAGGGTGGGCACGATCTTCCGGAAGGCCTGGGGCAGGATGATGTACCACATTACCTGGACCATGTTGAAGCCCTGGGCGTACCCGGCTTCGAACTGGCCTTTGGAAATAGCGTTCAGGCCGCCCCGGATGATTTCTGCGATGATGGCAGATTCAAAGATAGTCAAAGCGATGGTGCACTTGAACAGAAGCTTCGTCTCCACAGAACTCAGTCCGAACATCCGCCGAATGCCGGGGGCCGGGAAAAACACCGTACCAATGAAGATCCAGAACAGCAGAGGCGTATTCCGGAACAGTTCGATATAGGCCGTAGCCGCCCAGCGGAACACCCGTTCTGCCGGCCGGGTACAGTAGTTCCGCACCAGAGCCAGGATAGAAGCGATGCCTAGGCTGGCGGAAACAGAGACCACCGCCAAGAGCACCGTAAAGAAGACCCCTTTCAGCATAAAGGACATGATATCCGGATTTTTCAATATGGCAAAACTGCCAGATAACGTATTCATCATCAATCCCTCCTCAGGCATTCATCATTTCATCCTGGGCCTTCAGCTTGGCTTCCCATCTGGCCGCCAAGGTGGACAGGGGAAAACAGATCACGAAGAACAGGACACCGCAGACGATATAGGCCGGTGCATAGGAGCCGCCGGTAGTGGCTCCGGTCACGAAATTGTAGGTGGAAGAAATCAGATCCGCCCCGCCGATGATGTACAGCACTGCCGTATTCTTGATCAGATTACCGATCTGGTTCACTGTCGGCGGCAGGATGATTTTGATGGTCTGGGGCAGGATGATGTAGGCCATCTTTTGGGTGTAATCGAAGCCTTGGGCATCAGCCGCCTCGAACTGGCCTTTGGGCACCGCTTCGATTCCGGCCCGGATCACTTCCGCCATATAGGCTCCATGGTAGATCCCCAGGGAAATGATCCCGGCGGCCAGGACCCCGATCTTATGGCCCGAGAAGGAAAGGGCATAATAGAGGATGCACAGCTGCAGGATAAGCGGCGTATTCTGGATGGCTTCCACATAAATCCGGTTCAGGGTCTTGGGGACCTTCCGGGAGCTGACGCCCATGAGGCCCAACAGGACCCCCAGCACCGCTGCAATCAGGATGCCGCCCAAAGCACTTTCCACTGTAACGGAAAAGCCTTGGATAAAATTCGCTTTGTGGGCCAGGACCACCGCCCAGGCTCTTTCTGAAAATAAACCGCCCATAATCCATTCCTCCTATAAAAACGAAGGGCAATCCTGTCTGAGCACTGCGCCGAGGGAGGATTGCCGCTTCCTGTCATGCCTTATTTGTCCAGATTGTATTTGGCTTCCAGCTTCTTGATGGTACCGTCCTTCAGCCAGCCCTGCACGGCTTCTTCACAGAACTTGCTCATGCCGGAACCCTTCTTGGTGGCCAGGCCGTATTCCTGGGGGGCGAACTGTTCTTTGATGAAGGTCCGGTCGTCGGTGTGGTAAATGGCCAGGATGGATTTATCCACGCAGAAGGCGGAAACTTCGCCGGAAGACAGGGCCGTGGAAATGGCCGGATAATCCGCATACTGTTTGAAGCTGACTCCTTTGTTCCAGGTGGCTGCATCGAAGCTCTTGGGATCGAAGCCGTCCCCATCGATGACCTTGGCTTTGATCATGGCTTCTACCAAAGCCTTGGCAGAAGTGGAACCGGAGGATACCCCTACAACCTTGCCCTTCAAATCAGCCAGGGTATTGATGTTGCTGGCTTTTTCTACCAGGACCCCTACATGGTCCGTATAGTACGGCGTGGTGAAATCCCAGGATTTTTTCCGTTCCGGGGTGATGGTGAAGGTAGCGGCTACCATATCGATATCCCCGGAATCCAGCAGTGCGGTACGGGTGGCTGCCGTCACCGGCGTATATTCCACATCCACTCCCAGTTTCTTGGCCAGTTCAGCTCCCAGGTCCACTTCCAGGCCGGTGAATTTCCCGGTGGCCGGATCCTGGTACCCAAAACCTTTGGTCACGTTCTTCACGCCCACCCGCAGGACGCCACGTTTCTTGATGGCGGCGATGTCTTCCGCTACATTGGAGGATTTACCTGTATCGGCGCTCTTTTTCTCGTCCCCGCAGCCTGCAAACAAAGAAACGGCCATCAGGACGGTGACACCCACTGCAAAGATCTTGCTCAGCTTGCCTAACTTTTCCATGATAAAACCTCCCCATATTGCTGCTTTTCTTCTCTATGATTATCGCCGGTATATCAGCGGATAATCTTGCTCAAGAATTTCTTTACCCGGTCATTGGTAGGATTCACGAAGAAATGGTCCGGAGTCCCTTCGTCGATGATCTGTCCGTTTTCCATGAAGACGATCCGGTCGGCCACCTGCCGGGCAAACCCCATTTCGTGGGTCACCACCACCATGGTGATGTTCCCCTCTTTGGCCAGCTTGATCATCACGTCCAGCACTTCCTGGATGGTTTCCGGATCCAGTGCAGAGGTGGGTTCATCGAAGAGGATGATCTTGCTTTCATCGCACAGGGCCCGGGCAATGGCAATCCGCTGCTGCTGCCCGCCGGATAAGGTAGTGGGATACACATTGGCTTTGTGCCGGAGCCCTACCACTTCCAGATAATGATAGGCAGTCTTTTCTGCGTCTTCTTTGCTCTTGTGCTTGAGCTTCATGGGTGCCAGGGTCAAGTTCTGGAGCACCGTCATGTGAGGATACAGATTGAACTGCTGGAACACCATGGACATGTTGTCCCGTATGATCTGGGTCCGGTTTTTCCGGGTCAGTTCCGTCCCATTGATGTACACATGCCCATCCGTGGGTTCTTCCAGGAAATTCATGCACCGGACGGTGGTGGATTTCCCCGAACCGGACGGCCCGATGATTACCAGTTTTTCTCCTTCCTTCACTTCCAAGTTGACGTCCTTCAAGACATGGTTGGTGCCAAAGTACTTGTTGACGTGCTCCAGTTTGATCATCATAGCCATCCCTGCTTTCATTTAATTTACAATCATTACATCTTATTTTAGTAAATACTGTTCGTACAATTTCGAACAATTACGATTATAACTAAAATACGGTTTGTGTAAATCCGTTCACAAATAGTTCACAAATAATTGTCACGAAAACGAGAAAATTGTTACGTTGTTTACTGAATGCGTAGGATTATTATGTATACAAAGTTAAATTATGTTCGGTATATATAATACATAATTTGTTTTTCTATAGAGATAGTTCGTTTTATATCATTTGAGTAAACTTTCTTCTCATTGTCTTGACAATGATTTGAGATTGAGTATAATTATAATCCGAATGATGGAGCCTCTGGCAGGAGATAAATTTAGGGTTCCATTAAAAACGGTTTCCCGATGCTGACCCTGCGCGCAGGCCATGGCTTCCATGGTCAGGATTCCTTCGGAATCGGAACCTAAAACATATCGAAAGACTGGGACGGCAAGGTGCCCCTCTCTCTTATGGGTACTGGATATCCCAGGACTTTCACCGAAAGGTGTTGTCATTATGCAACTATTCCGTACCGTAAAAGATCTGAAAGACTTTGTCCGCACTGTCAAAAAAGAAGGTAAGACCATCGGCTTAGTGCCCACCATGGGCGCTCTCCATGAAGGTCATGCTTCTCTGATCAAAGCTGCTGCCCAAGAAAATGACGTAGTCATCGTCAGCGACTTTGTGAACCCCACCCAATTCGGCCCCAACGAAGATTATGATGCCTATCCCCGGAAGCTGGCCGCAGATAAAAAAATCGCGGAAGCCGCCGGTGCCACGGCTATCTTTGCTCCTTCGCCGGCTGAAATGTCTCCCCATAAGGATATGACCTGGGTGGAAGTGACGGGCAATATCACCAAAGTTCTTTGCGGCCGCACACGCCCCATTCATTTCCGGGGTGTAGCAACGGTATGTACCAAGCTGTTTAATCTTTCCCAGGCGGATCGAGCCTATTTTGGACTGAAAGACGCTCAGCAGACAGAAGTACTCCGCCGGATGGTGGAAGATTTATTTATGAATGTAGAACTTCGTATCATGCCCATCGTCCGAGAATCAGACGGGCTGGCCAAAAGTTCCAGAAATGTGTACCTGTCTCCGGAAGAACGGAAAGCCGCTCTGGTCCTTTCCCGGAGCCTGAAACATGCCAAAGAAGCCTTTGCTGCTGGCGAGCGGGATCCCCGGAAACTAGTGGATCAGGTAACCGCCGAAATTAAGGCAGAACCCATGAGCAACATCGATTATGTTGAAATCTACGGCATGCCCGGACTGACAGAAGTCGCCAGCCCCATTGCCGGCCGTGTACTGCTGGCAGTGGCCGTGAAGTTCGGTACCACCCGTCTCATCGACAACGTGGTGCTGGAGGGCTGATGCCATGATGGATGCAATCGTACGCTTCTGCACCCGTTACATGTCAATCGGAGTGGTGCTCATCGGATTCCTGGGAATCCTGGAACCGGGGCTCATGAAGCCACTGGCTCCTCAGATTCCCACCTTCCTAGGCATCATCATGTTCGGCATGGGCATGAGCCTGACCCTGAATGACTTCCGGAACGTGTTCCGCCAGCCCAAGAACGTGGCCATCGGGACGCTGCTCCAGTTCACCATCATGCCAGCCGTGGCTTTCGGGCTGATCCAATTGTTCCATCTCCCTGCAGCCATTGCCATCGGGGTGGTGTTGGTGGGCTGCTGCCCCGGAGGCACCGCTTCCAATGTAATCTCCTACATTGCCCATGCGGATGTGGCCCTTTCTGTATCCATGACCATGGTGAACACCCTGCTGGCTCCCTTTGTGACCCCCTTCCTGGTGTGGCTCATTGCGGGCACCTGGGTGGACATCGATTTTATGTCCATGATGCTTTCCATTGTAAAGATGGTACTGCTTCCCCTTATCCTAGGTATCGGGATGAACTACTTCTTCCCCCGCCAGGTCAGCCGGATCATCCGGGTTATGCCTATGCTGTCCGCCCTGGTGGTGATCCTTACCGTGGGCTGCGTGGTATCCATGTCCGGGCGGGCCATTGTAGACAACGGGCTGGTAATCCTCTGTGTGGTGATTCTCCACAATCTATGCGGGATGTTGCTGGGCGGATTCTTCGCCCGCCGTTTCGGTCTGGACAAAGCCCAATGCCGGGCTATGACCATTGAAGTGGGCATGCAGAATTCCGGCTTGGCCTCTACCCTGGCCCTGATGTACTTCACCGCCGCAGGCGGCATCGCCGGTGCCATCTTCTCCGTGTGGCACAATGTGTCCGGCTCCCTCTTCGCCTCCTACTGTGTAGGCAAGGATGAGGAAGAGCAAAGGGAAGAAGTTGGAGAACTGGTGGGAGAAAAGAACAGGAATTGAATGAAAAAAGGACTGTTGCGTGGGCAACAGTCCTTTTTTGTCAGCTGACCGCTGACGGGGCTGCTGCCCAGGCAGCAGTCCCTTGTCACCACCCCTTTGGCAGCATCCCGGCCATGCTTAGAACAGCGTAAACGCCAGAGGACAGAAACACAGCCAGGACCAGAAACTGGATGGGACGGGAGGCCAGCCATCCACACTGCCAGCAAGGTTCCTGGTCCCCGTTTTTCCGGGCGCTGCGGACCATGAACACCGGCAGCACAGACATGATGATGCCCCCAAAAGTCCCAGCGCTGAAGATAGCATTGACAAAACTTACCAAACCGCTGCTGGCTAAGAAAATAGGCGGAATCACAATAAAGGCCAAACAAAGGGCCCGGCTCCGGATATCTCGTTCTGACCGAAAGCCCAGCCGCTCGATGCAATTGGTGAGGAAGCTTTCCGCTATGGCCCAGAATGAAGTGAGCATGGCGCAGAAGGCAAAGAAATTCACCAGAAGATAGAAAAGCGGGTTCTCCAGAGCCCGGCCCCAGGAAAGGGACGCTACTTCTGTGATTTCCTTACCCGGCAGCATCAGGAACACAGCCAGGGGCACCGAGGCCAGGATCAGGAAAGAAATCCCCGTCCCTCCCAGGATGGCCGGCACCAGTTTTTCCGGACGGTCCTGAAAGCCCCGGGCCATTTCCGGCACAATATATTGGACCGCATAACAAAAAACGGCGATGTTGAACACCGGGATGCCCCAGGTCCAGTGCGCATAGAAGATATCTTCCACAGGGACTCGAGCCCGGAGGAAGGACGCCCCCACCAGGAGGATCAGCATGAGGATCATCCCCAGACCTAGGAACTTTTCCGCCGCCCCGGTGACTTTCAGCCCCAGCCATACCACAACAGCTGCCCCGATGGAAAACAGAAGGCTAGCCTCTTCCACCGGCAGCCCCAGAAAGGTGCTGAGGATCTTCCCGCAGCCGGTGATGTAGGCAATCAGGCTGCAGAAACTGGTAGCTCCCACGGAAAAGAAGATCAGCCAGGAGCCGGCCTTCCCCACATATTTTTCCGCTAGCCCGGAAAGCTGGAGGGGCCGCCGAGTGCGGAGGGCTGTTTCTGCCACATAGAGCATGGAAGCCACCGAAAGGAAACCGGCCGCTAGCAGCCAGGTCAAAAGGACCGGCCATCCCGCCTTCCGGCTGGCATAAGCCAGGCCAAGTACACCAGATCCAATGGTGGCTCCAACCACCAGCATCACGGCTTCTGTAAAAGTCAGCCGGTGGACTTCCAAGGCTCCACTCTCAGTTTCTTCATCCTCCAGCTGTTTCATTCCCGTGTATTCCATAACTTGTCCTCTCTCCTTTGTAGATTGTCAAGTCAGCTGACTTGCATACCGGATTATTGTAGCACAACCGAAAGAAGAGGACCAGGAGAGTTAACAAAAAAAAGGGCTGTTGCACGTTGCATACAACAGCCTGACATGCGCCGGTTGCACAGAACGTACAGCACCCTTTTTTTAAAGTTCCAGTCCCGTTGTCGGGTCCAGACCCATGGCGATATTCATGTTTTCGATGGCCGCGCCGCTGGCTCCTTTGCCCAAGTTATCGAACTGGGCGGAGACGGTGAACCGTTCCTCGTTGCCGCAGATGAAGATCCGCAGGGAATCTTTCCCGGCCAGGGTATTGGACCCCAACATCTTGGGCATTTCCTCCGATTGGACCACGGTGATGAAAGCCTGATCCTTGAAAAAGTCCGCATACAGTTTCCGGATGGCGGCCAGGCTCAGATCTGCCGGCATCCGGAAGCCCGCCGTCACCAGCATCCCGGCATAATAGGGCGCCACGATGGGCAGGAAGATCGGTGCCTGTTCCAGCCCAGCATATTTCAAGATTTCCGGCAGATGTTTGTGCTGCTGGCCCAAGGCATAGATCCGGGGCGCATCCAGTTCCTGATCATGGAGATTTTCATAAGAAGCGATCATCTTCTTGCCCCCGCCGGAATATCCGGTCAGGGAAGTCAGGGTATAGAACCCGTCCGCCGGGATCAGCTGGGCCTTCACCAGGGGAGCCAGGACGGCAATGGAGCCGGTGGCATGGCAGCCCGGATTGGCGATCCGGCTGCTTTCCTGGATGGCATGGAAATAGCTGGGGCCCAGTTCTGGGAACCCGTAAGCCCAGCCCGGGTCGCAGCGGAAAGCTGTAGAGGTGTCGATGATCTTGGTTTCGCAGTCTTTGGCAGCTTCAGCCACTTCCCGAGAGGCCGCATCCGGCAGGCACAGGAAAGCCACATCGGCCTGGTCGATCTTTTCCAGCCGGGCGTCCAGGTTCTTCCGCAGGTCGCTGCTGATGGACAGCAGTTCGATATCCTCCCGCTGCTTCAGGCGCTGGGCCAGGCGCAGCCCCGTCGTCCCTTCACCGCCATCGATAAACACTTTAAACATCATGACCACCCCTCATTCTCAGGTACTTTGTAAAATTAGAAGTAGGACCATTATAGCACAGTTGGAGGGAGAGGGACAGATACTTTTTGGGATTTTTGCATAAAAATGCAAAGAGACCAGGGAACATGCCCCAGTCTCTTCTCATATTTATCCTTTTTTATTGAATAAACACCGCATGGAATTCAGCACACAGAGGATCAGGACACCGGTATCGGCAAAAATGGCGAACCACATGTTGATGAACCCCAGAGCCCCCAGCACCAGGCTGATGACCTTGATGCCAATGGCAAACACGATGTTCTGGTACACGATGCCCACGCATTTCCGGGCGATCCGGATGGCCTTGCTGATTTTCAGCGGGTCGTCGTCCATGAGCACCACATCTGCCGCTTCGATGGCCGCATCGCTGCCCAGGGCCCCCATGGCAATCCCCACATCTGCCAGGGACAGCACCGGCGCATCGTTGATTCCATCCCCCACAAAGGCCACTTTTTCCCTGGACCCCTTCCGGCGGATCAGGTTTTCCACCTGCTCCACCTTCTCCTGGGGCAGCAGCTCGCTGTGGACTTCGTCGATGCCCAGTTCTTTGGCCACAGCTTCCGCCGTGCGTTTTTCGTCCCCGGTGAGCATGATCACTTGTTTCACCCCATTTTCTTTCAGGGCCCGGACGGCTTCCTGGGAATGGGCCTTGATCCGGTCGGCGATCAAAATATGCCCGTGGTATTCTCCGTCAATGGCCACGTGGACCAGCGTCCCCACCATGTGGCAGTTCACATAGGAAATGTGCAGCATATCCATGAGTTTGGCGTTTCCGGCCGCTACGGTGTGGCCGTCCACCTGGGCCACCACCCCTTTGCCTCCGTATTCCCGGATATCCGTCACCCGGTTCCGGTCAACGGGCTTTCCGCAGGCTCTCTGGAGGCTTTTGCTGATGGGATGGCTGGAGGCACATTCTGCCAGAGCAGCCATTTCCAGCACCTGTTTTTCTTCCAGTCGGTTGTGATGGACGGCGGACACTTCAAAGACCCCCTGGGTAAGGGTACCGGTCTTATCCATCACCACATAAGCCGTGTGAGCCAGGGTTTCCATATAGTTGGACCCTTTGATCAGGATTCCCTGACGGCTGGCGCCCCCAATCCCTGCAAAAAAGCTGAGAGGAATGGACAGCACCAGGGCGCAGGGGCAGCTGACCACCAAAAACAGCAGGCTTCGATACAGCCACATATGCCACAGGGGAGCCTGTCCCAGGGCCATCCGCACCAGAGGCGGCAGCAGGAACAGAGCCAGAGCCCCAGTGCACACGGCAGGCGTATAGATCCGGGCGAATTTGGTGATGAACACTTCAGACCTGGCCTTCCGGGAGCTGGCATCTTCCACCAGGTCCAGGATCCTGGAAACCGTGGATTCTCCGAACTCTTTGGTGGTCTCTATGGTCAGCACTCCGTTCAGGTTGATGCAGCCGCTGATCACTTCATCCCCCCTGCCCACTTCCCGGGGCAGGCTTTCTCCCGTAAGGGCCGCCGTATCCAGGGTGGAACAGCCTTCCACCACCCGGCCGTCAATGGGGACCTTTTCTCCGGGCTGGACGATGATCCGGGTACCCACGGCCACTTCCTCCGGATCCACCTGGACCAGTTTTCCGTCCCGCTCCACATTGGCATAGTCCGGGCGGATGTCCATCAGTTCACTGATGTTCCGGCGGCTTTTGTCCACCGCGTAGTCTTCGAACAGTTCCCCCACCTGGTAGAACAGCATGACTGCCACCGCTTCCGCATAGTCCCCGTTCTGGTACATGCCCAGGCCGAAGGCCCCCAGGCTGGCCACCGCCATCAGGAAGTTCTCATCCAGCACCTGCCCCTTCCGGATGTTCTTCACCGCTTTCAGCAGGATATCCCAGGCCACGGTCAGATAAGCGGCCAAATAGGGCAGCAGATGGAAGATCCGGTATTCCACTGGCACTCCGGCTCCCTTCCAGGCTTCCGGCAGGAAGGTTCCGGCCACGGTCAGGATGAAGGAAACAGCGATCCGTCCGATCATCACTTTGTTTTCGTTTTCCATGAAGCTCGCCCCTTCCGGTTACGATTCAGTAGAAATTTAACAGTAAATCTTGAAATCATCATCCAGTTTGGCCACCGCCGCCTGGCACCGTCCCATGACTTCCTGAGGATCCGCGCCCTCTTCAAAGGTGACCTTCAGCTTCAGCAGCATAAAGTTCAGAACGGCATCCTGGACCCCTGGGGTGGCTTTCACCGCTTCTTCCATCTTGGCGGCACAGTTGGCGCAGTCCACATCCACTTTATAGCTTTTCTTCATGATTTCCATCCTCCTTGCGGCTTAACGATTAAACGATTCTTTAATTGTTCGTCCTGCCCTATTTATACTACAAATACAAAAAATAAGCAAGAGAAAGGAGATATTTTCTTCTTTCTCTTGCTCTTGTTTCAAAAACTGTATCCTTGTTTACAAACTGTTCAGCAGGTGGTACGCCACAAAGGTGACCACCCAGGCCGTAGCCAGCTGGAAGAAGGCTTCAAAAGCCGTCCATTTCCAGCTGCCGCTTTCCTTGTGGATGGTAGCCAGAGCAGCCGCACAGGGCACGTACAGCAGGCAGAAGATCATCAGGCACAGGGCGTTGAGGCTGGTGAACCCAATGGATTCCAAGTCTCCGGCAAATTCCGCCATGCCGACTCCCGAGCTTGCGTTGGTAATGCCAAAAAGCACGGCACAGCTGGAAACCACCACTTCCTTGGCGGAAATCCCAGCCAAAAGAGCCAGGCAGATCTGCCAGAAACCCAGGCCGATGGGACGGAACACCGGCACCAGCACATGGCCCAAAATGGCCCCGAAGCTTTCCCCTGCATCGGTGGTATAGCCGGCGGGACCGAAGTTCAGCAGGAACCAGATCAGGATGGTGGCCACGAAAATGGTGGTGCCGGCCTTTTCCAGGTAGCTCTTTACCTTTTCCCACATATAAATGGCCACCGTATGGAGATCGGGCATTTTGTATTCAGGCAGCTCAATCAGAAGGTAATCTTCCGTCTGGCGGTTCTGGGCCTTTTCAATGGCATGGAGTGCCAGGGCCACCAGGATGGCCACCACCAGCCCGATCAGATACATGGAATAGGCCACGATCATGGCATGGCTGCCAAAGAACATTTCCGAAAATAGGATGTAGATGGTGAGCCGTGCATTGCAGCTCATGAACGGAGTGATCAGCATGACCTTGAACCGGTCCCGTTTGTGTTCCAGGGCCCGGGACGCCATGACAGCCGGCACCGTGCACCCAAAGCCCAAGAGCAGGGGGATGAAAGCCTTGCCGGAAAGACCCAGGCAGCTCATGATGTCTTCCATGACATAGGCCACCCGAGCCATGTACCCGGAATCTTCCAGGAAGCCCAGGGTCAGGAACAGGATCAGGATATTGGGCAGGAAGGTGACGATGGTCCCCACGCCTCCCAGGACCCCGTCGATGATCAGGGATTTCAGCCCGTCACTGACAGCCCAGGCAGTGAGCAGTCCTTCCAGCCCGTCCCCGAACCAGTCGATGAAATCTTCCATGTATCCCTTCAGCACATCCCCTACCGTAAAGGTCAGGAAGAACACCACCGCCATGATCAGCAGGAACACCGGAATGCCCCAGACCCGGTCCGTGAGCACCTTGTCCAGCCGGTCGGTGATCTTGTCGCTTTCCTCCTTGTGGAGCAACACTTCGTGGATGATTTCTTCGATAAAGTCGTATTTTTCCCGGATGATCTGGGTCTCATAGTTCTTGTCCAGGATGTCCGGCCGGTCCACCGGGTGCTTCTTCATCACTTCCTGGTCCTGTTCCAGCAGCTTGATGGCGTGCCACCGGGGATTGATGATGTCCGGGTATTTCACTTCCAGTTCCGCGATCAACTGGTCGATCCGGTCCTCGATGGGGTCGGAATAGACCATGGCGTACATTTTGTGGTCCAGCCGATGGGCTCCGATGGCCTTGTGGTCGTGGATCAGCGGGTCCGTGTGTTTGGCATCCCGATGATGGATGGCCGCATGGAGTAAAACATCCAAGCCCCGGCGTTTCCGGGCGGAAACAGGGATCACTGGAATCCCCAGCATTTCCGGCAGCCGGTGCAGGTCGATTTCCATCCCCCGTTTTTCCACGATATCCATCATATTGAGGGCCATGACCACCGGCTTCCCCAGTTCCAGCAGCTGGAGGGTCAGATACAGGCTCCGTTCCAGGGCGGAAGCATCCACTACGTTGATGATCACATCCACTTCATCGCTGAGGATGAAGTCCCGGGAGACGATTTCTTCCATGGTGTAGGAGGTGAGGCTGTAGGTGCCGGGCAGGTCCACCAGATGGATGTTCATGTTGTGGCGCCGGATGGCCCCTTCCACCTTTTCCACCGTGACCCCGGGCCAGTTGGCCACCTTCAGGTTGGCCCCGGTAAAGGCATTGAACAGGGTGGTCTTCCCGCAGTTGGGATTGCCGATGAAGCCGATGGTGAGATTCTGGGCATCGTGGAGATGCTTTTCAGGCTGCTGCTCAGTCATGGTCCACCTCCACCTTATCCACCGTGATGTTCCGGGTCATATTGTAGCCCAGGGCAAACCGGGTGCCCCGGAGCAGGATCACCATGATGCCCTTCCCCTTTCGGGTGATGCAATGGATCCGGGTCCCCAGGGTCATCCCCAGGGCCTGGAGCCGCCGCTCGATCTGGAACGGCAGGTCGATTTTCGTAACGACTGCAGACTCCCCCGTCTGCAAATCCTTTAAAAGCATGAAATCTTTCCCCCTGTAAGTAAATTCAGGCGCAAAGAAAAAGGCCGCATCTGCTGCAGCCAAAGTTCCATTTACGCAAAACTAACCGCATTTGTAATTATAATCAATTACAGAGGGATTGTCTACTGGGGGCTTCCTCCGGGCAGCCCCGGTCAACGGTCAGCTATCAACGGTCAAAAAGGCCGCCGATTTTTCGGTGGCCTTTTTCACATCAAAGCAATCCATGCAGTTTTCCCAGTTTTTGGATTTGTTCCAAAGAATAATGAGTGATCCGGGAAATAGTTTCCATCGGGATTTTCTCTTTTAGCATGCCAAGGACGTTGGCTTCCCGTTCTTGCTGCATACCTTGTTGTATGCCCTGTTGTATACCCTGTTGTACACCCTGTTGTATGCCTTTTTCCAGTCCTTCTTTTCTGCCTTCTTCTGCGGCTTCTCTCTGGCGTCTTCTGATTTCGTCACTTAAAATCATATATTCTCGCCTCACTTTATCCATGCTTTTCACAAGATGGACTTCCTGATCCAAGCTTTCCACGAATTTCCCCTTTGCCGCTTTTCCTTCTACGTAACGGAGGAAAGCTGCAATGTCAGGATCGGCTGCATTTTCGCTGCCTTTACTGTTCAGGAATACCCTGGCTTCCTCGTCCTTTAATTTTACCCTGTTATCCTCCTGACAGCAATGGGTAAATGTGTAAATCGGCAGATTTCGATGGAACGGATCGAAAGTGCAGATGAAGATTACATAAGACGGATTCAGTTCTTCGTACGGCTTGCCTTTGTCCAATAGTTCCCCATCGATCAGGCTCTGGTAGAAACGGCTGCGTTTGGCCAGGTCATTCTTGGGGGAATTAGAGCACTGCATCTCGATATCGTAGACTCGTCCCTCATCATCTTCTACATAAACGTCCAGACGGACGCTTTTCCCATCCAAGCGGAGGTCGATGGTCTTTTCGAAATCCTGATAGCGGAGAGAACGGACTTTGATGTCTAAGATTTTTTCGATAAGATGGGTGCAAAGCCTTTCATTACGCATGACATGTTGGAAGAGAAAGTTGTCTCGGATAGTGAGTTCGTCAAAAGTCTTAATTTTTTCCATTGATCTGCCTCCTTATAGAATGGGTATATAGTGAACCCATTCTACGGGAAACAGAAAATCCCTCCCTGTTTTGAAATAGACCGTCATTAAGTGGAAAAAAACCGTCATGAATGGCAAAAGACGTCAAAAACTGGATCCTTAATAAGAAGTCAGACCGACCCTAACGGGCCTATCAGAAATCAGACGTCAGATTGTTGGCGATAAGCAGGATGGACCTGCATCTAATTCGAACAAAAGCTGACGTCTGACGTCTCAAGGCCCGTAAGGGCCGTTTCTGACCTCTTTTCACGCCGTCTCAAGGCCCCCTTGGGCCGTATCTGACTTCTTATCAGTCCCTGCAATATAGGAAAGGACCCGTCCCCAGCAAGGGGCGGGTCCTTTTCCTTTGGCGTGAGACGTGAGACGCCCAGCGCGAGACGTTTTTTACTTCAACAAACCGCTTTCTTTCCAAGCCTGGGTCACTTTTTCTCTTTCTTCGTCGGTCATGGGGCACAGAGGCAGCCGGTAGGCACCTGCATCGAAGGGGGTCATCTTGGTGACGGCTTCTTTGATGGGGATGGGATTGCTCACCAGGAACATGCTCCGGGCCTGGGGCACCATGATTTTGTTCAGGTCCCGGGCTCTTTGCACATCGCCCCGTTCGTAGCTCTGCATCAGATCCTGGAGCAGCTGGCCATTCACGTTGCTGAGGACGGAGATCAGCCCCACGGCCCCCACGCTCATGAAGGGCAGGATCAGGCCGTCGTCGCCGCTGTAAATGGAGAAATCTTCCGGCACCAGACGGTACAGTTCTGCGGTCTGGGCTACATTGCCGGCAGCTTCCTTGATGGCCACGATGTTCTTGCAGTCCCGGGCCAGCCGGGCGATGGTAGCCGGCTGGATATTGCTGCCGGTCCGTCCAGGCACGTTGTAAATCACGATGGGCAGACGGGTCTGATCGGCGATGGTCTTGAAATGCCGGTAGAAACCTTCCTGGGAGGGTTTGTTGTAATAGGGCCCTACGACCAGGACCCCGTCGGCGCCAACTTTTTCTGCCAGCTTGTTCATCTCCAGTACATCCGCCGTGTTGTTGGAGCCGGTACCTACGATTACAGGTCCTCTGCCGTTGACTTTGGCGATGACTTTCGTAAAGAGTTCTTCTTTTTCTGCATAGGTCATGGTGGGGGCTTCGCCGCTGGTCCCGCTGACCAGGATGGCGTCGGAGCCGTGATCCAGCAGCCAGGAGGCGAATTCTGCCGTCCCGTCCGCATTCAGGGACCCGTCTTCATGGAAGAAGGTCACCATGGCTGTAATGAGTCTACCGAAATAAGGTTTCTTATTCATGCTAACCACCTTTTTAAGATTGGAAAGCAGCGTGCAGGGCATTGACTGCTTCTTTTACCTGTTCTTCCCGTACGATGGCGGAAATCAGGTTGTCTGAATCTGTCGTTTGAAGGATTTCGATGCCAGCCTTGGCCAGGGCATTGATGAAACGGGCCATGATGCCGGGGACCCCGCCCATATGGGAGCCCACCACCGTGACTTTGGCGCAGTTTTCCACTTTGGTGTACTTGCAGTTCTCCGCCTGCAGGACTTTTTCCGCATCTGCCGTAGCGGCGCTGTAGACGGCGAACATCAAAGAATGGGGCTGGAGGCTCATGGTGCCGATGCTCACCCCGTTTTTGGCCAGGGTGTCGAACAAATCCGCACCATCTTTGCTTTCCAGGTTCACGGAGAAGAAGGCGATGTTGTTCTTGCTGGCCACCCCGCAGGCATGGTTCTGTTCCAGGGAATCGGTCTCTTCCATTTCCTTGGGCTGGTCTTCTTTGCTGATCAGGGTCCCAGGGGCTTCGGAGAAAGTGCTCTTCACCACCATGGGGACTCCGTAGCGCATGACGATTTCCACCGCCCGGGGATGGATCACTTTGGCGCCCTGATGGGCCATTTCCCGGATTTCATCATAAGAAATCTGCTTGATGATGTGGGCATCTTTCACGATCCGGGGATCGGCGGTCATGACGCCGTCCACGTCCGTATAGATTTCCACTTTTTCCGCATGGACAGCCACACCAAAGGCAGCCGCCGAAGTATCGCTCCCGCCCCGGCCTAGGGTGGTCACATTCTTGTGGTCCGGGGTCACCCCCTGGAAGCCGCAGACCACAGGGATGATCCCCTGTTCCACCAGTTCCAGCAGGTTGTCCGGTTCTACGGTGCGGATCTTGGCATTGCCGTATTCTTCGTCAGTGATCATGCCGGCCTGGCCGCCGGTGAGGGCTTTGGCCTTCAGGCCTCTTTCCTGGAGGGTGGCAGCCATGACGGTGGAAGAAATGATTTCCCCACAGGCCATCAAGAGATCCAGTTCATGGGGAGCCGGATTCGGGTTCACACTTTTCAGCATATCGATCATGGTATCCGTGGCAAAGGGATCCCCTCTCCGCCCCATGGCAGAGACCACCACAATGGGGGCATACCCTTGGGCAATGGCTTCCTGGACTTTGCCCACCACTTTTTCACGGGATACAGGCGTAGCTACGGACGTTCCTCCGAATTTTTGTACAATGATTTTCATTTTACACTCAGGCTCCCCTCAAATTCTCTTCTTTTCTCTTACAGCCAGCCGTTCTTTACCATGGTTTCTGCGATCTGCAGGGTGTTGAGAGCGGCCCCTTTGCGGATCTGGTCTCCTACGCACCAGAAGTTGAAGCTGTTGGCGGCGGATTCATCCCTTCTCAGACGGCCCACATACACATCGTTCTTTCCGGAGGTGTAGAGGGGCATGGGATAGATCTGCTGGGAGGGATCATCTTGGAGCACAACGCCCGGGAAGTTGGCCAGGGCCTTGCGGATGTCTTCCAATTCCACATCATGTTCCAGTTCCACGTTGACGGATTCACTGTGGCTCCGGTAGACAGGGACCCGGACGGTGGTCGCGGTGACCCGCAGTTCCGGATCGGAGAAGATTTTCTTGGTCTCGTTGACCATCTTCATTTCTTCCTTGGTGTATAGGTTGTCCAGGAAAATATCGATCTGGGGCACCAGGTTCAGGGCCAGAGGGAAATGTTTTTGGGCGCTGGCGCTGGGGAAAATCTTGGCGGTCATTTCTTCGCCCCGGGCTGCCTGTTTGATCTGGTTTTCCAGTTCGTCCAGGCCGTCCTTGCCGGCACCGGAAGCAGCCTGGTAGGTGGAGACGATGATCCGTTTGATCCGGGCCAGGTCATAGATGGGTTTCAGGGCCATCACCATGATGATGGTGGAGCAGTTGGGGTTGGCAATGATCCCATGATGTTTGGTGATGTCCTGGGGATTCACTTCCGGGACGATCAGGGGCACATCCGGGTCCATCCGGTAGGTGCTGGAGTTGTCGATGACCACGGCCCCAGCCTTGACGGCGATGGGAGCAAAGGTCTTGGAGATGCTGCCGCCGGCGAACAGGGCCACATCCACTCCATTGAAGGAATCGGCCTTAGCTTCTTCCACTTTATAGGTCTTGCCCCGGACGGTGAGTTCCTTGCCGGCGCTGCGGGCAGATGCCAGCAGTTTCAGGTTCTTGAAGGGGAAATCCCGTTCGTTCAGCAGATTGATGAATTCCTGTCCAACGGCGCCCGTAGCACCCAGGATGGCCAAATTGTATTCTTTCATGGTATTCGTCTCCTTTGTCCTTAGTCCAAAATCTGATCCAGCCCATACACCAGGCCTTTGCGGTTCACCATGGTCCGGCAGCCCAGCATCACCCCGGGCATGTAGCATTCCCGGCTCACCGGGTCGTTGCGTACGGTAAGGGTCTCGCCCATGCTGCCGAAGATGATTTCCTGGCTGGCCACGAACCCGGGCAGCCGCACGCTGTGGATCCGCATCCCTTCATATTCGCTGCCTCTGGCATGGGGCAGTTTCTCTTCTTCATCCGGGTTCCCCTGCTGGACGAAGCCGCCCCGGACTTCCGCCAGTTTCTGGGCGGTGAGGATGGCTGTGCCGCTGGGAGCATCCAACTTCTTGTCATGATGCATTTCGATGATTTCCACCTGAGGGAAGTATTTGGCCACTTCTGCAGCGATCTTCATCATCAGGACGGCCCCCATGGAGAAGTTGGGGCACACCAGGATGCCCACGCCGTTCTTTTCTGCCAGGACCTTCAGTTCTTCCAGGTTCTCTTTAGTGAACCCGGTGGTCCCTACTACCGCATTGACACCGGCATTCAGGACGGTCCGCAGGTTCCCCATGACCACGTCCGGCCGGGTGAAATCCACCACCACATCGGGTTTCCGGGTTTCCAGGGCCTGGGCCAGGTCCGTATCCACCGGGCAGCCCTCCACGGTCTTGTCTTTGCCGAACACATCCACGGTGCCCACCAGTTCCATATCTTTCTGCTGCAGGACCGTCTGCACCACCGTATGCCCCATTCTGCCCAGGGCACCGTTTACCATTACTCTGATCATTTTCTGCATCTCTCCTTTGAATTCCTTTGGGAGACAAAAAAGCAGGTCATCGAGGTGAGCTCAATGACCTGCAAGAAAAGAAGCCGCTCCTGCTCCCGCAGGGGACTTGGTTCCGTTCCCATTGATAGCTCTCCACCCAAAGGCGACAGTCTGCAGGTTCTTCACCTGCATCCCAGCATAAGCGCGCACCCGCAGCTCTGCTTCGGCGGTTCCCCTTTCGTTCCCTTCTTCGGTGTCCCTCTGGGAATTACTGATGTTTTCCGCGCCTCTATCTTTTTGTTCAATTATGGTTACAGTATAGGAGTTTCTGCCTATCTTGTCAACCTTTATTCCGCCACTTTGGCAATTTCTTTCAGTCCCGGAGGTTTTTCCGGAGTTCCGCCTGGGTCCGGCTGAAGAAATTTGTTAAATCTTTTACAAACTGTTGGGAATACACCGTGCTGTCGATGGTGCTCCGCTTGGCAAAGATAGCTTTCTGCTGGGCCAGAGATTGGCCTTCATAGCTGTGGAGGGCTTCTACCAATCCTTCGTAGGTGGCGCCGTAGCTGTAATCCGGAGTGCTTTCCATCTGGCGGCCCAAGGCCAGGTAGAAAGCGTTCCATTCTTCCGGGGTCAGCTGCTTCTGGAGTGCCGCCATACAGCCCCGGACCAGATGGGCCTTCAGATAGATGTATTCCCGCAGGGCCGTTTCCCGCTGTTCCGGGAACAATTTGAACCATTCATAGAGCTGATAGCCGCCCCAGTCTCCCATAGTGTCCACGGCGCTGATCATTTTCTTCCATTTGTTTTCCATGGTCTGCCTCATTTCGTGGTGCTGCCGAAGCCGCCGCTCCGTTCCTGTTTGGGAGCTTTGGCGTCATCGTCAGCCAATAGGTAAGTATAAAAGATCCCTTGGGCCACCCGTTCCCCCTTTTCCAGGGTCACAGGTACATCCCCGTCGTTGGCCAGGGCCAGCAGCAGATGGCCTTCATTGTCGGGATTGTTGTAGTAATCTGCATCCACGATGCCCTCGTTGTTCACCAGGCGCAGATGGCGCTTCACGGCCATGCTGGAGCGGATGTGGATGCCCAGGTATTCATTGTCCTGCATATAGGCTTTCACCCCGGTAGGGACCATTTTCTGGGTATGGGCCAGAAGGGTCACCGTTTCCGGCAGGTAGATATCGTACCCGGCGCTCCGGGCCGTCTGCCGGCTGGGCAATGGGAAGTCCACATTTTTATAGGAAGAGATTTTTTCAAAACCGCGGATTTTCATTTCTGGACAGGCTCCTTTGTTTGCTCCATACCCCAGGCCTGGATCTCTTTTTCCAGGACAGCCACGAAGGTCTTGGGAGGGATGGGGCCGAATTCTTCTTTGATCTTTTTCTTTTCCAGGCTCTTCCCTTTCCGGGTCAGCATCTGGATCTGGTTGATCCGGTAGGTATGGTCTTTTTCATTGATTTCTACCGTCATGAGGCATTCTTTGGCCGAATCGGCCTCTTTCAGTTCTTTTTCATACAGATGGTCCAGCAGGCGGATGAAAGAAGGGTTCTTCAGTACCGCCCGGGCAGAAGCCTGGGTCAGGGACAGATTCCGGGGATCCCGCCGGAACGAGGCCAGGTCCGTATAATAGGAGCCGGAAGTGTTTTCTCCCAGAAGGCTCCATTCGGTGGGTTTGGCAGCCAGCGCTTCTCCGGTGCCCCACAGGGTCAGGCAGGAAAAAGCCAAGGCCAGCAGTTGTTTTTTCATAGGCCCACTCCTTCGCATTTTTTCATCTTTTCATATTATAAAATCCCCCGGGACAAGTCAAGGGCCTGTCACCGTTCTTTATCTTCCAGGATGGCACAGGCCCGTGCTGCATATTTTTCTTCCACGTCGATGTAATACAGGTCCCGGTCGATCTTTCCCCGGGGCCCGAAATCCCGGATATCCAGCTTGGCTCCGCAGCCGCAGGCAGGTGCCTCACTGGGTAGAGACGTAGAGGCAAAGGGGATCCCTGCTTCCTTCAGCCTTGCCTTGGCTTTTTGCCAGTCTTCTTTGCAGCCTTTTTCTTTGTAAACGGTGATTTTCTTGGAAAAAAAGCCCATCATCGATCTCCTTTCTCAAAACACTCCTGGGACGGCCTTCATGCGGTTTCCTGGATCCACCATCCCATCATCACGGCTCCGGCTGCCCCGGCTGCTTGGAGTTCTGGGAAACGTTCCGGGGTCACTCCCCCCAAGGCATAGACTGGGAGGGGGCTGTGAGCACAGACTTCTCGGAGCTGCTCCAGGCCCCGGGGCGGCAGGCCCGGCTTGCACTGGGTGGGATAGATATGGCTGAAGGTGCAGCAGGATGCCCCCAGCCGGGCCGCTTCCTGGACTTCTGCCAGGCTGTGGCAGGATGCCCCCAGTTTCCCTTGGAACTTCCAGCGCTCTTCCGGCGTCAGGTCCCGCAGTGCAGCCATGGGCAGCTGGAGCCCGTCCGGCTGGAGCCGGCAGGCCGCTTCCGGGAAACTGTGGAACCAGCAGGGGACCCCGGCCGCCTGACAGTGGGCCAGGACTTCCTGGCCCAGGGCCAGATAAGCTTCCAGGGACAAGTCTTTTTCCCGCAGGATCACCCCTGCCGGGCGTTTGACCAGGATCCGGTCCAGCTGTTCCAGGAAGGGGATCCGGCACAACCGGCGGTTGGTGATGCAGAACACGGGGAAAGCCTTACACATCTTCGTCCCAGGGATTGATCCGGATGGGTTCTTTCTGGAGCATGGCCCGCTGTTCCGGCGTGAAATGGCTCCGGCGGATCACCGCTTCATAGACGAATTCCCGGAAGTATTTTTCCGAGCAGACGAAATACCCGTCCTTCCCTACCTCCTTGCCCCAGGAGTTCTCGATTTTCCACCGGGTGGGACGGCCATTGGCATCGAAATCCACTCCGGTAAGGAGCATGGCATGGGTGGCGGAACTGGCCCCGTATTCCAGCCGTTTCCCTTTGGGCATCTCCAGGGAGAACCCGCCCAGGAGTCTTTCCACCTGGACGCTGTCCGGATCCCAGATGCCTTCCTTCCGGGCCCCGTAGGCCCCGGCATCGCAGGCGAACCACACCGGCTCCCCGGCCTGGAGCTGGCGGATGCACAGGTCTTCCAGAGCTTCCTGGGACAGGTTCAGGGCGGCCATATCCCGGCCCACCATATTTTCCACAGCATGGAACACGATGGGGGTATCCAGTTCCTTGTCCGGCGTCGGTTCGTTGATCACCGGCAGATACTCCTCCAGGGCCAGCCCCACATATTTCTCATAGAACTCCTTGGGCGTCAGGTTCCGATCGCAGTGGTACTGCTTCTCCTTGTCCCGCCAGGCGAAATCGAAGGTCTCCACAGGGGCCCCGAAGGCGATGCACTCTGCTTTATAGACTTCGGCCAGCATTTCCTTTTTCCGGGGATAGGGATCTTCCCCGGCCTGGACCAGTTCCCTCAGTTCCAGGGCATCCTTCCGCAGCAACCGGTTCATGGCAGCCAGGAAACGGTCCGTATGTTCCGATTGGTAAGATTCCGGCCAGGCCGTTTGGGGCATCACCCCGTATTTTTCCACCAGATGGGCGGCTTCGCTCCAGTAGCCCCCGTCCACTATGCCCCGGAGCACGTACTGCATGCTCTGGCCCTTCACCGGTTCCCCGGCCTGCTGGATCACCATTTCCAAAAAGTTGTTGGCTTTTTCCAGCTTGTCATAGAAGCTGAGGTGGTTCTGGGACAACTGGAACTGTTCCAGTCCGCATTTTTCCGCCACGATTTCCCGGAGGATGTTGAGAGCCGCAAAAAGCCAGCATCGGCCGGATTTCTGCTGGGCGGTGATGCCCCGGGTCTTCACTTCCACCGCAAAAGGTCCCTGGTGGAGGGCCGCTTTCATGGGCACGAAGGCCAAGTCGGCCAGATCGGTCTTGGCCAGGGCGCTGTTCAGGGTCTGGGCTTCCCGGTCTTTTTCATAGGCAGAACGGAATTCCTGCAAAAGCGCATCGTCGATTTCTTTCATAACAGTCCATTTCCTTTCTCAAAGCATGATATTTTCAAGCGAATCCTATTTTTTCAGGGCAATCTCAGCGCCCAGCAGCATCAGTGCCATACCTGCTGCCATGGAAAGGGTGATGGCCTCTCCCAGCAGCAGCCAGGCAAACACCGGGCTCAGGGCCGGTTTGATGAAATAGGTCAGGCTCCCCAGGGTAATGGAGCCGTATTCCATGGCGTGGAACCAGCAGAGGACGGCGGTGAGGGTGACCCCCAGGTACAGCACCAGGACCCAGGGCAGATTGGCCCAGGTATACCCGGTCAAAAGGGAGATCCGGGCATACCGTGCCAGCCCATGGGCCGTCAGGAACTGGGCTGCAGCCGGCACATGGGAGAAAAGAGCGAGGGCCGTCAGCTGGAGCCCGCTCCAGAAGAAGGTCCAAGCGGTCACCGTCACACTGCCCAGGGCCGGCATCAGTTTCTTGCCTCCCACGGCATAGAGGCTGTACCCCAGGACGCAGATCAAAAGGGCCAGGAGCCCCAGGGGATCCATGGTCATGTGGAAGGGATCCACCAGCACCCCGATGGCCAGCACCTGGAGGGCCAGAGCAAGGATCTCCCGCCGGGTGATGGGCGTCCCCAAAAGGAGCGCGGCCAGCACCGTGATGAAAAGCGGCGTGCTGGAAAAGATCACCGCCGTATGGCTGGCCCCCAGGACCACCGAGGCCATCTGGTACAGCGGCCCTACGATGGTGATGCCTACGAATCCCAGGAGGAAACAGAATTTCTGCTGGGTCCAAGTGATCCGGGTATGGCGGGCGGCCAGCTGCTTCCGGCTCCAGGGCAGGAGGCAGAGGCCGGCCAGGAGATAGCGGGTGGCATTGGCCTGGATCCCGTTCAGATCCCCATTGATCTTCTTCATACAGATTTCCGTCAGGCAAAAGAACAAGGCAGCCACCAGCATGCAGAGGATGGCTTCTTGGCGTTTGGTCATAGGCGGCATTCCCTTCCTTCGATTTGAGATTTCAGCGCTCCATCAGGTAGCCATGGACGCTGACGGTGCTCTTCCCCTTCTGATCATAACCGTCACCGGTTCCCAGCAGCTGGGTAAAGAGCAGCAGCTTCCCTTCTTCCGGCTGGTACTGGAGGTCTTTTCCCTCGATCTGTCCCCCGGAGGGATATTTTTCCCGCAGCATCTGCAAGTACCCAGGGTCTATGGGCAGATCGTACCCAGTATTCCCTTTTCCGGAAACATGCAGCCGGTTCTGTTGGATGACCGCTCCTTTCAGGATCACTACACGGGAATAGCCACTGACCGGCAGTGTCGTCAGTTCCTGGCGGTAGTTGAAATACCGGGAACCGGCACGGCTTTTTTCTTTGGGCGGCAGCGGCAGGGTGGCTAGGAACGGAGAGCCCTTGATCTGCGCCACCACAGGATACCGCCACCGGCCGGCAGAACGGCCCAGGTACACATAGCTACTGAGGATCCTTTCCCCGTCTTCTGGTGGGATCCCTTTGGCACTGACCAAACTCCCCTCTTGGAGCAGGTGGTTCCGAGTGATGGCTTCTTCCAGGCGCCGGAACTGGAACCAGGCGGGCAGATCCACCAGGTTCAGGGGAGTAAAGGCCAGGATCCCGCTGAGGATCCCGCACAGCAGGTACAGCTTCCGGGGCTTTTGCTTGGTGATGCCCCAGAGCAGGACACAAAGCCCCACGCAGGTGCAGCAAAGGGACAGATACCGGAGGCTGGTGAGTCCGTAGGCTTCCAGACGGATCCAGACGCCCCAAAGCTGGGCCGCCGCCACAGGGACCAGCAGGAGCGCTCCCCATTTCAGTACTTTCCGCACCCAGGGCAGTTCCTGTCCCGGATAGGAAAAGTAGAACAGGGCATAAAAGGCCAGGGCACAGGATCCATAGGGGTTCATGACGCCCACCGGCAGGGCTCCTGCCAGCAGGCTTTTGCCCAGATAGACATAAAGGATGGCCAAAAGGAACACTGCCGCCGGCAGCAGCAGGTTCCGGCAGAGAGAAGGGTACCAGCCCGGCAGCGCCAAAGGTTCGTCTTGCCGGGGGATCTGGGCCAAAAGCACCTGCCAAGCCGCTGCCAAGGACAGGATACAGGACAGCCACAGCCATTCCAGGGACAGCAGCGGGTACAGGAGCATCTTGATCCCAGACAGGGTGAGGCCCAAAAGGATAAGGACCAGCCCTCCCAGGAGCAGGCTCTTGCCAAGGGCCAGGAGAAAGGCGGGAAAAAGCCCCTTCCTTCCATCCGGGTCATCGCAGAAAAAGAGAGTCAGGACAGCCGACAGAGCCGCAGTGCCGCAAAGACCCATGAACAGATAGTCGTTGAAGGAGGGAAGCTGTTCCAGGCTCCGCCAGAGCAGGAGGAAAAGCAGGAAATTGACCGCTTCCCGCCGGGGTCCGGTCCGGCCGTACCGTTCGTTGTACAGCCGCCAGGGCACGGAAAAAAGCATCGCTAGCTGCCCAGCCAGGATCCCCTGGCTGGCCGCCGTCCATCTCATCCATTGTTCTCCCTTTCCCAGGACGGTGAGTCCTAGGGTTACCAAAAAGATTCCCCAGCTGCCGAGAAAAGCCGTCTTGAAACGCTGGTTCCGTTCCCAGATTTCCCGGCACCAACTGTTGATCCTGCGAAACATACGAGGTTCCTCCTCTGGTTTTTGCTGTCCTTCGGTTCCTGCCATTTTCCTTTTAGCCCTGCTCCTGTTGATTCTTCCGGTTCAGATAATCCACCACCTGGGGGGAGAGATCCACGTACAGGGTCCCCAAGGCATAGCAGCCCAAGTCATAGGGCTGGTAGATCAATTCCACCCGTCCCCCTTTTTCCAGGCAGTAATTGTCCGTCACTTCCGCATGGGTCCAGCCGATGGAATCTGTGAGGAAGGTCTTCTGCCAGGGCACCCGCTGCTTCCGGCTGTCCAGGATGGGCTGGCTCAGGACGATAAACTTGTCATCCGGGGCCAGCTTCACAAAATGGGACAGGGGCAGTTTCTTCCCATCCGCCTTGCAGTAGGTAAGCCCCTGGGTATGGGTGAAGCCATGGGCGGCCCCCATGTGATACCGGTAGTCTGCCAGGGTCAGGGACACCACGTTGTCATCTTCGTACCGCACTTTGTAGGAAAAATCTCCCTGGTAGAATTTCCCGGCCTGGTATGCTTTCTGGAAATCGGAGACATAGCGGAGGATATCCTCATTGATGGCTTTTTCAGCTCGGCTGTTTGGTACCTTGACTTTCGGGTATTCCATGGTGTAACTGACCGCTTCGGCCCGCTGTTCCTTCACCCGGGCCTGGACCGTCTCCAAAGGCAGCCCCCACAGCAGCCCCAGGCAAAGACTGGCTGCCGCCGCTTTTTTCAGGGAAATGGAAAACTTGTTTTCCTGCATAAAGATCCCTCCCTCCCTTTCTTTCTCCTTTGAGGATACCACAGGGAAGCCGTTTCGGCAAATGGAGAGATTACGAAAAAGCAGCCCCTGGCTGCGTTTCCATTGCAATGGAAATGGGGATGCCGCCCACGCAGCACCCCCTTTTTTCACCTTTCTGCTTGTTTCTTGAAATACTGGAACAGGATCCTACACAGTTCCTTGGCTTCCTCTTCGTTGAGGGTGATCCCCTTTCCCATCTTTTCCCGTCCTGGGGCCCATTCCCGCAGATCGAATTTGGGTTTGGTCCCATTGTAGGAAACCCGGTTGATTTCTTTCTGCCAGCCGCTTTTGCTGGTGGAAAGCACTCCCAGTTCTTCCACCAGTTCGTAGCTGAAATCCGAATTGCTCTTGCCTGCCATTTTGCATCCTCCTTGTTTGATTGTTTTTTGCTGTTTGGTTCCATTATAACGGAGATTCCTGTTTTGGGAACCCCCTTCCGTCATTAAATGCAAATTTTCCGTCATTTCATCCGGTCTTTCCGGTTCCGCCATACCGGCTTCTGCTTCCCGGGCCCTGGCTTCGGCCTGGCGGAGTGCTTCTTCCACCAGTTCTCCATACCCGGCAAGGGCGGCAAAAGGCGCGAACTGGGCAGCCCGCAGCTTCCGCAGCATCCGGGGGTGGGCTGGGATCTCCGGGCGGGGCAGATGGAGGATATCCCCATAGTTCTTCATGCCCGATGCCCCCCTACCTGCCGGTTCCGTTCCCGGGTCATGGCCCCCTGGAGCAGGTTGCTGCCCCGGAGCAGAGCGTTTTTCCCATACAGTTCCTGGATGCGAAGGATGGTCTGCTGGAGTCCTGTTTCCCGTCCCCGGCAGGGCAGGCCGGCGGCTTCCTCAAAGAGGCTGGCTTCCCGGAAAGGAACGGCTTGGGAACGGGCCGGCTGGACATGTTCCGCCGTCAAGGTCACTTTCCGCACCAGGAGATGAGGGTCGCAGATCCGGTCGAAAAGTGCCAAGACTTCTTTCCGGATGATCTCTCCCGAATCCGTATACCCTTCCGGCAGCCGGCAGGAGCCGTGGGCATGGGCCGGGAGCAGCCGTCCGTAATGATCGGTGACCACCTTTCCTCGGTAGGACCGGCGCCTGTCCGGATCTTCCAAGCTGCACCGGTCATAGCCCAGAGTCAAGACCAGCTGGTCCGTCACCCGCTGCTTCTTCACCAAGTCCAGGGCCAAAAGATCCGCCATCTCCCAGACGATGAGCCGGGTCTTTTCTGCGCTGCAGGGCTGCTGGAGCACCTGGCCGGACCCCAGGCTGCTGCTTTGGGGGCGGTAGGCCCGGATATCCTGGAGGGTGCAGGGTTCCCAGCCCCAGGCATGGTCGATCAAGAGCTCTGCATTCACCCCGAACAGATGGTACAGAAGATCCGGGTCCTGGAGGGACATCCGGGCTACAGCCCCCATGGTATACATCCCATACCGCTGGAGCTTCCGGGTGATTCCCGGCCCGATGCGCCAAAAATCCGTCAAAGGGCAGTGGTTCCACAGCTTCTCCCGATAAGACTGTTCCGTCAGGGAAGCGATCCGCACCCCGTCCGCATCCGGTGCCATATGCTTGGCCACGATATCCATGGCTACCTTGCACAGATACAGGTTGGTCCCGATGCCGGCGGTAGCAGTGATCCCGGTTTCCCGGAGCACGCTGCGGATCATCTTCTGGACCATGGTACGGGCGCTCCACCCATAACTTTTCAAATAAGGCGTCAGATCCAGGAGGACCTCATCCACTGAATACACATGGATATCTTCCGGTGCCATATACTGGAGATAGATTCCCACCACCTGGGCACTTTTTTCCATATACCGCTTCATGTGGGGGACGGCGGTGATATAATCCAGCTCCAGCCCTGGGTCCGCCTCCAACTGGGAATACAGATGGGAACGGCCGGTGAAATGCCGTCCCAGGCGCAGGGCCCGGCGCAAGGCGTTGAGATCCTCCACCTGGCGGATCACTTCGAAGAGGCGGGGCCGGCCGGGGATGCCGAAGGCCTTCAGCGCCGGCGAGACCGCCAGGCAGATGGTCTTGTCCGTCCGGCTTTTGTCAGCCACCACCAGGCAGGTATCCAAAGGATCCAGCCCCCGTTCCACACATTCCACCGAGGCATAGAACGACTTCAAATCGATGGCAGCATAGATCCGCTGTTGTTCCATTTGTTTGTCTCCTGTTTTGTTTGTATTATGAACACGTGTTTGTTATTATCATAACACAAAAAGGAGGACCCTGCAAGCGGTGTCCTCCTCTTCCTGTTTTTCTTCTTTATCCGGCTGCCAGCAGCTTCACCCGTCCGGCCACCTGCTCTCCCGTCAGATTGGACAGGACATCCAGCAGGCGGATGTGGAAGGTCCCCAGGCCCGGGCAGTCTTGGGCAGCTTCTTCCCCGGCAATCCCCAGGACAGCCGTCCCCAGGGCTGCCGCCGCCAGGGAAGGTCCACAGGCGTGCCAGGTGCCGGCCAGAGCCCCTACCATGCAGCCGGTGCCGGTGAGACGGCCCAAAAGCGGGGTCCCGTTAGCAATGCCCAGGGCGGTCTCCCCGTCCGTCACCAAGTCCACCGGCCCGGTGACCAAGAGCACCGCCCCATGCTGCCGGGCGTAGGAGCCGAACAGCCGGGCATCGGCAGCCAAATTCTCCTGGGTCACTGCATCTGCCACTCCCGCATCCACCCCGTGAGCATGGGCGGAAAGGCCGCACAGAGTCCGGATTTCCGAGCTGTTCCCTTTGATGATTTGAGGCCGGTTGTGCTCGATGAACTGCTGGGCGTACACCAGACGCAAAGTGCTGCAGGCCACCCCCACCGCATCCAGCAGGATGGGGATGCTCTTTTCATGGGCCTTCTCCCCAGCGATTTTCATGGCTTCCAGCCTTTCTGCATTGATGTTCCCTAAATTCACTACCAAAGAATCCGCCGCCTCCACGATTTCTTCCACTTCCTGGGGATGGGAGGCCATGGTGGGACTCCCCCCTACTGCCAAAATGGCGTTGGCGCTGTCATTCATGGTGATGGCATGGGTCATGCAGTGGATCAGCGGTTCATTTTCCCGCACCTTGGACATGATGTCCATAAAGGTCCTGGGCAGCTTGCTGATGACTTCCCCGGTCATAGATATTCACTCCCAATTTTCTCTGGAATTCCAACAAAGTCCCGTTCCGGGATAGGATGGTGAGGAGCCCAAAGGCAATGGAACCGCCGATCAGGGTGCCGGCAATGAAGCTGGGCACGTAGAACATCCAGGAAAGCCCGGTGCGGCCCATGAGGATTTCCATCACAGGGTAAGAAACCATGGCCCCGATGATCCCGGTACCGATCACTTCACCCAGGCAGGCGGCGATGATCTTGCCCCCGCTGGCCCGGTAGAAGATCCCGGAGAGCACCGCTCCGAACACGGCCCCAGTAAGGGCCAGCGGCGGGATCCCCATCACCGTCATCCGGATGATGCCGATCAAGGTGGCGCACAAAAGAGAATACCAGGGTCCCAGCATCACCGAACAGGTGATGTTGATCAGATGGGCCATGGGGCACATGCCTTCCACCCGCAGGATGGGCGAGATCACGACCCCCAGGCCGATCATCATGGACAAAAACACCAGACGCAGGACTTTTTGCTGTTTGCTTTCCATAAAAAAACTCCACTCCTTTATGGACCGGCGGGCCGATCCTTCAGACGTGGAGTCGATTCCATTTTCCGTACCCATTCCCCAGCGCCGGAAAGACGGCAAAAGCCAGTCATAACGGTCGGTACTGTGGTACCCTCTCAACCCGGCACACGGGCTCCCTCGCTGCAAAATGAATACCGATCCAGGGCGCTCCCCCTCGATCGCATTTAGTATAGCAGATTGGGAGAGATTGTTCAAGGGGAACCGGGGGTCAGCCGCTGTTTCCGCATCTCCCGCCAGAACAGGGCCCCGATCAGCACATCGGCGGCCAGCCAGCTCAGAGGGTAGCAGTACATGATGTTCCGATAGGTGGGGTTGGCGGCGTAGGCGGTGGCCAGCCACAGGAGCCGAGTGCCCACGATGCTCACCAGCATGGCCAGGGCCGGTGCCAGGGAATTCCCGAACCCCCGCAGGGAGGCGGACAGGCTTTCGTAGATGGTGGACAGGAAATAGAACCCGATGATCAGATGGATCCGCATGACCCCCAGATCCACGGCTTCTTCCTGGAGTCCAAAGATTTTCAGGAAAGGCCGGGCCGCCAGGAACACCAGCCCGATCAGTCCGCAGGTGAACAGGAAGTTCAGGCACAGCCCCCGGCGCACCACTTCCCGGCAGCGCTTCAGGTTCCCAGCTCCGAAATTCTGGCTGGTGAAGGTGGTGATGGCCTGGCCGAACGCGATGATGAAAGGATAGCTGTTGATTTCCAGCACATAGGCTGCTGCCGAAGCCGCCATGGCCAAGGCCCCTTCGCTGTTGATGGCGGACTGGATCACCATATTGGACAGGTTGAACACCATGCCCTGGATCCCGGCTGGCACCCCCACCCGAAGGATTTCCCGGATGTCTTCCCAGCGGATCCGGACGGCTCCCGGGTAAAAATGGAGCACCCCATGTTCATAGCGGAGCATCCGGAGCAGGAGCCCGGAACTCACATAATTGGCCACCGCCGTAGCCACTACTACGCCGGCCAAGCCGAACCCCAGAAAGACCGCCAGGAAATTCCCTGTAATATTGACCAGGCTGGCAGTGATCAGGGAAAGCAGCGGAGTACGCACATTGCCATGGCTGCGGTAAATGGCGGAAAGGAAATCGTACAGCGTCATCCCCGGCATGCCCAGCAGGTAGATCCGTAAGTAGAATTCGGAGGCAGCCCGCACTTCTGCCGGTACCCCCATCCACACCATGAGAGGCCCCGCCAGGATTTCCCCCACTGCCAGGATGAAAAGGCCGGTCAAAAGGGCCATGAGTACCGTAGTGTGGACGGCTCCCGACGCCTCTTTCAGCTGCCGGCCTCCCAGCCGGCGGGCGATGAGCACATTGGCTCCCAGAGAAATTCCCAAAAAGAGGTTGACCATGACCCCGATCACCGGGGCGTTGTTCCCGACTGCCGCCAGGGCTTCCGTCCCCACGTACCGCCCCAGGACCATGATGTCCGCCGTATTGAACATCTGCTGCAGGATCCCGATCAGGGCCACCGGAATGGCAAATTGAAACAAAGGCTTCGTCAGAGAGCCTTCCAGCATATTGATTTGAGATGCAGCCAAGGAATGATCCCTCTCTTTCCAATGGTTTGAATAAATCTATTATACACGCTGCCGGAAAAAAGCACACGCCTTCTTTTCCCGCTCCCCCAGCCGCTCTGTTTTTTCACAGTTTTTTGGGGATTGCTTTAAATCCCGGTTAAATTTCGTTTACATTTGAGGCTTATGATACCCCCGCCCTTGCAAAGGGCGGATAACAAGCACGACTGTTTTTTCCATAAAAAAGGGGCTGTGAAAAACTGACCCCCAATTGTTAGATTTTTGGTCTAACAATTGGGGGTCAGCTCAG